>SMTZ1_10000631_pt1 | contig 33360 bp, 29 predicted proteins | sample DeeMarSWOR136_30_FD_25667 | JGI IMG/M metagenome (IMG submission 25667) | reverse complement strand
CAAAGTAACTGCCGCTGTCTTGACATTGCCGTATCCTTCAATCAGAAGGCAGGCAGGAGGAAGCATGTACGGCGGCGGATAAAGTGGTATTGGCACAGTCCAACCGGCAAACATGATGTTGCCGTGCACGCGTACCTGAAGTTCATCCTTTTTGACCAATTGAACATTCCGTCCGGCAGGAGTGCCAGCAAACATCACTTTCCGAATCGACTGAGCATTGGGGCTGTCTCCCACGGTAGCCACAGGCACATAAGCGTAACCTGACGGGGTCTCAAGCCATAGGTAAATCATTAAGGCGTCTTCTGCTCCAAAGGTGGACTGTTTCTCGATTTTCTGAACCTGAATCATCATTTCAGGCAAGTTAAAATAATCAGGTGGATGAATTACAGCTGTTGCAATGCTGCCGTATAATCTTGAGACATCTTTCACAGGATCTTTTGCAGGAATCTTCTGTGCATTAACTATCCTGTTCAAAACTTCTTTTTCCGTAATCGCGCCAGCAGGCTTCACATCAATGAGTTTTACACCGCTCGCTTTGCTCATCGGGTCATTCGCAAGATCAAGCGTGGGACCGTAAGGTCCAATTATTGATTCCACCCCGACAGGCGATGGAGTCTGAGCATTCTTCCAAATGTCATTCAAAGTTGTCTTCATTTTTTCTACATATTCAAATTCGTTAGTGTAAAAAACGTTTTTGAAACGCGCCATCGAATCAAGCTTTTCCTGTTCTGATGGAGGCGTCTTGAACTGAAAGAGGTGTTTTCCATCGACGATTGTAGTCACCAAATAGTTTTCTGGAACATGTCTGACAGCGCAAATCTTTAGAAGCTCTTTCGCTGCTTCTGAGTTTTCGCGCACTATGGGCGCCATTATTTTAACGGAGGCACCGTTCTTTGTCCACTTCTCGAGTAGTTCCTTGTGTTTCCAGTGTTCAATTAGACCTTTCGAAGTGGTCGTCAGCATTATTTCCTCTTTAGCCGACTGCAGCGTTTCGTGGTATTTCTTCTTGGCTGTTTCTACATCTGTCATGACGCAGGTTTTTGGAGTTGGTTTGCCAGTTTCGATCTCAATTATCTTCTTCTCAATATCTGTTGAATTGCGCCACAACTCATCAAAAATTGCCCAGAATGCTTGCACCAAAGACTTGCAGTTTGTCCAGAGACCAACATCATTTCGTCCCACCAGGCTCGAGTCAGTCCAAGGTGCAATGAAGAATATGGCTTCCTCCTTATCTTGTATGAGCATTTGGGGAAACAATCTTAGACCTAATTCTGGATTTCTTGCTTCAACATTAAGCCCAGCCTTTGCCGCCTCAACTAGGAAAACTTTCATCGCGTTTATATTTTGCCCGGTTAATTCGGTTAGAAAGCGAAATTGAATCTTAGCATTAAAAGGATAACCAAAGCCAGTATCGAAAAGACCATACTGGTCAGCCTGCACCAAGCTTGGAACCGTTGTTATTGCTGAAATTTGGTTTTTCGTTTCTTCAATCAACTGGCGAATTCTCGAGAAGATATAGTTTCTGCCCTCGATTACTGTGAAAGTTTGTGTATCGGGCTCTGCAATGTCTATTATTTCCCATTTAGAAAGAATCTCTTTCTTGCTCTGCTGCAGCCGCTTGGTCTCCTCAATCTTTGCGTTAATGAACAAATCTAATACTCTTTCAAACGATATTGCACTGAACCGAGCAGGATGCTCAAGGGTTGAGTTCACAATGCCCCTGTTTTGCAGTTTTTTTAGGCTAGGGTAGAGCTGTTGCTTGGTCAGCCTTAGTGCTTTGCGTATGTCTCTTCCTTTCTGAGGACCCCTCTTAGCGAGGTAAACGTAGACCTTAGCGTCTATCCGTGTAAGACCTAGACTCACAAGTTTCTTGAGCACTTCTTCTGCGCTCAGTCCAAGCTCACCCCCTGTATTTGCAGGTTTCAATAATCAGTTTGGTCGTACTTTTTTTCGACTCCCTCTAGAATATAGGGTTCGGACTAATTAATGTTCGTTACCCACAAAAAGGAGAAGAAAAAGATTAGTATTAGAGGAGGTGAGAGCGTAGAATGAAAAAGAAAGTACTAGTTATCACGATATCTCTGTTGGCGGTAGCCGTATTTGTAGCTCCAGTTTTGGCTATTGGACCTAGAGAAGCAGAGGATAATCCAAATCTTCAGGTTGCATATTATGCGCATCGCATCCATGCTCCAAGTGGACTCACAATTGAATGGACAATTACAGACCCGTCATATATTGTTCAATTTAAGAGTGCAACCAAATTCTACATAGGTAATGCTGAAGAGGTAACTATAGCTGACCCCTCTCAAGGTTGGCAAGTGCTTTTAATAGAAGATTGGATTTACTTGAGCCAGGAGAGTTTTCTAAACTTCTGCCTCTTCCTAGGTGAGCCAAATGCAGCAGAAATTGCCGCAATGTATCCACAGGGATTGTACCACCGAGGGTTCCAAGTAGGTAAGTAGAAAAAGCGGGTAAGTCCATAATACTTGAAAGCTACGAGGCTACCACTGCGAAGTAGACGAGTAAGCTTGCTTCCACTTTTTTTTTCTTTTAAGAATTCATCAATTCTGAGACACGATGAAGGAAAGCAAAAGAATGAGTCTGGATGTACTACTTAACACACTTGTAGATTTCGGACTCAAACGGACAGACGCCCAAATTTACGCGTTCTTGGCAAAGAAGGGCCCCAAAAGAGGAAAAGACTTGGTCAGAGCCCTAAAAATAACCAGGCAGCAAGTTTATCCCAGCCTAAAGAAGCTTCAAAAAAGAGGCATCGTAAACTCCACAACTAAGCATCCTGCAGTTTTCTCCGCTGTTTCCATCGAAGAAGTTCTTGACATGTTCATAAAAACCAGAATCGAAGAAATCAAACGCCTGATACAAAACAAGGAAGAAGCGCTTTGCAAGTGGAAATCCTTTATGCAAAATCATTCAGAAACCTAGATTTTGGGAAAAATACATAGACGCATATGCGTTTAAATCTCATCCAGTACGGGCAATTAAACACTTCACGCATAGCTCGCAGACATTCCACTTCAAACTGAAGGAATCTATCCAATGTCGATAGTGGATTCAGAAGATTTCAGGTGATTTATAAAAGGATCAACAATTCTATAGCCTTTAGATTCCAGTTTTTCTCTCAGGGTTAAGTGGTCTTTTTCTCGTTTTTCTTCTCCTGTCAATGCAGCGGTTGAAAAAATAAATGAATTCTTATTGTCTACTGGTAGTAGTCTGTCGGCGAAGTCCAAAAGAGGTTTGTAGTGTTTTCCACTATCTATTCCTGCACCAAAGCCTATTAAATCATATTTTGGAAGCTCTTCAGGATCTGTTTGTTGGGGGGGTTCTTATTTGTGCATTGAAAACTTTTGCAAAAGCCTTAGCGACTTTCTCTGTGTTCTTGTGATGATATGAATATAAAACCAACAGAGATTTCATTGACAATACGATAATCTCTTGTTTTGCAAGAGTAAGAAGATTATGTATACCTAATTTCTTTTTTGAGAAGACATAATTACATATAGAAAAACGAATTAAAAAAGGGAAGTTTTACGGAAGAATTATCCATCTTTCTTGATGTGACGGTCTTGAACTACTGCCATACCGAATAAGACTACTCTGCAAAATTCGAACAAAAGTGTGATAAAAAGTGTTGATGGTGAACCAACGGTGATTTGAAGCTGGGACTTCCGGATCCGCAAGCCAGTGTTATAATCCGTACTACATTTATGTGTAATGCCCGTGATCTGTTCCTAGCAGCGGATTGAAATGCTCCAGATACAACACGAGCTTTGGAAGTTTTATATGTGAAGTAATCTGCAAATCGTATTAAGTAAGGGGGTGAGGCATCTGTTGGTGGAAAGAGGTCGCCGAGAAAACTTGCTTATTACAGCCATGGTTATCGGTACCGCTGCAGTAAGCGCTTCTACGGGCATATTAACGCTCTTTACGGTGGACATGGCGTCCACTTTTAATGTTTCTATAGGCGTCGCTAGTCAGCTTGCCACAATTAACTATGCTGGCGAATTTGTTTTCTCATTGTTGATGGGAATCTTAGCCATCCGATTCAGACACAAACCCCTAATAATAACAGGAGTACTGTTTGTGACTGTTTCAACCATAGGAAGCTTTCTTGCCCCAGACTTCGCCACAATGCAAATCTTCTTTGCCCTAGAGGGAGTTGGAACAGTCATATTTGGCGTAATATCTTTGACGCTGTTTGGAGATGTCTTTCCACCTAAAAAAAGAGCTAAAGCAGTAAGCTATGTTACAACAGCCTTGTGGGTGACTGCTCTGATTAATTTTCCATTGTCGGGGTTCATAGCTAATACCTTTGGCTGGCGTTACAACTTTATTTTGAACATATTGCCAATCTCCCTTGCAGGTTTAATCTTATCCCTTTTTGCTGTCCCCTCAAAGCGGCATGTGCAAATTGCTCCCGTTAGAAAAGTCACCTATGTAGAGAGTTTCAGACAAGTCTTTGCGGATAAGTCTGCAACTGCTTGCTTGGCTGGCAGTATTCTAAGTACAGCTGGGGTTCAGGTCGGAATCTTTGGTGTAGCTTTTTACCGTCAACGATTTTCAGTGTCACTGGATTGGATAGTATTGCTGAATATAGTAGCTATTTTAATTTTCGTCATTGGTAGTCTTGTTGCTGGAAGACTCACAAATAAGCTGGGAGCAAAACCATTAGCAGTAACGAGCACACTTCTCACAGGCATCTTCACAATGACATTCTTTTTGATTCCCAATATTTGGGGCGCTTTGTTTTTCGATTTCTTACACATGTGGTTCGCAGCCTTAGCTGCTCCTTCATATATTTGCCTAGCTTTAGCCCAAGTTCCAAAATCGCGTGGTACGATGATGTCGCTTAACAGCGCAACTGGAGCCTTGGCAAGAACTATCGCGCCAGCTGTAGGAGGAGCACTACTTGTTTTTACAATCGGATTCTACGGAGCCGTGGGACTTGCGCTTGGAGGCATGTCAGTTGCTGCAGCGGTAATCCTATTCTTTCTAGCAGAAGATCCTACAAGAACATAACCAGAAGGATTGATGTGATCTCGGAACAAGAGTTAGGTTTCGGATAAGTATAGCTCTAATTTTTATGGTTTTTTCTGGGCAGATTGCTTTGCGGTTTTTCCGCTCATTTGTGGGGGATATTTGGTCATTATATAGTCTCTTGCAAAGAACCCGTCTGTTCCAGGTCCTGAGTAGTTGTATGATGGTTGCATGAAAGTCACCAAGGCGCCGAAGCAGTTTCCTTCCATCTCTGCCTTGATGCCTGAGGGGAACTTCACAGTGGATCCACTTGCCACAACATCACCATATCCTTCAACTATCATACACCCAGGTTGGAGAATGCCCTGCGGAGGGAAAAGCTTTATTGGCACAGTCCAACCAGCAAAAAGCGTATTGCCATGCACGCGTACCTGCAATTCGTCATTCTTGACCATTTGAATATTTTGGGCAGCAGGTGTGCCTGCAAAAAACATCTCAAAATAAGCCTGAGCCTGTGGACTTTCGTGAGTTACCAACACAGCCACTGGCACAAAAGCGTGGCCAGCTGGGGTCTTAAGCCAAGAGAGAACAATCAAGTGACAGCCCCCTCCTAACGAGGAACAACTTTCGACGTGAGCAGCTTGCAGCATAAGTTTAGGCAAATTGAAGTGATCGGGCAGGCTGATGACAGCCATTGCCATACTAGCGTACATTCTTGATGTGTCCTTTGAAATATCCTTTATCTGCAATTTCTTGGCTTTGATAATCTTGTTCAATATTTCTTTTTCTGTTATCGCCCCTGGTGGTTTGAAGTCTATGACAGTCAAATGCCCTCGTTCAAACACGTGTTCGCTGGGAAGTGGTACAACTGGGGGTCCAAATGGTTGGATCGATCCTATCGTGACGGCTGATAGCGCCTGAGCCTTTTCCCAGATATCATCCAGAGCCTTTTTAATCATTTTCAAGTATTCAAGATCTTCCGTGTAGAAAGCCTCTTCGAAAAGCAACTTAGCCTCATCCTCTTTCGGGTCTGGAGGAGATGACCTAAATTGCAAAAGATGACTCCCGTCGACGATTAGAGTTTTCCAATAGTTAATAGGGACGTGTCTAATTGCGCAGAATTTTGAAAGCTGTTCTGCCTCTTTTGCGTTCTTTAGTATAATAGGCGCCATAATTTTGATTGAGACATCTCTTTCAGTCAATTTCTTTATGAGTTCTTTTTTCTTCCACAATTCGATAATTCCTTCGGGCGAAGTCAGCAAAATTATTTCCTCTTTCGCCATCCTCATCGTCTGGTCGTATTTCTGTCTGGCTGTTTCTGCGTCACCAATAGAACGCACTTTTGGTGGCGGCTTGCCTGTTTCAATTTCAACGATCTTGCTCTGTATGTCTGTGGAGAAGTGCCATAATTCCTCAAAAATTGCCGTGAACGCTTTCACTAGAGTTTTGCAGTTAGTCCAAAGACACACGTCGTCTGGTTCTATTATTGACGTGTCGGTTCTAGGTCTGATAAAGAATAAGGCTTCGTCTTCGTCTCTTATGACCATTCGAGGGAAAAGTCTTAAGCCCAAATCTGGGTTTCTTCCTTTAAAATTGAGCTTTGCACTTTCTATTTCACTTAGAAGCTTTTTCACTGCTTCTATATTTTGACTTGAGAGTTCGGTTAAGAAACGGAATTGTATCTTGGATTTCAAAGGATGACTAAATCCAGCATCGAAAAGCCCGTATTGGTCAGCTTGCACCAAACTTGGAACTGTTGTTATTGTTGTTATCTGGTTTTTCGTTTCCTGTAACATCTGCTGAATTCTTGAGAAAATATAGTTTCTGCCCTCTATTACCATGAACTTAGGGGTGTCAGTTTCTGCGATGTCGAAGGTCTGCCATTTTGAAAGAATTTCTTCCTTGCTCTGCTGCAAACGTTGAGTTTCCTCAACCTTGGCTCGTATGAATAGGTCTAACACTTTTTCAAAGGATAGCGCGCTGAACCTAGCTGGGTGTTCTATGGTTGAACTCACGATGCCCTTGTTTTGCAGGTTTCTAAGGTTGGGATAGAGCTGCTGCTTTGTAATTTTCAGTGCTTTGCATATGTCTCTTCCTTTTTGAGCGCCCTTCTTGGCAAGGAAAATGTAGATCTGGGCTTCTATCTGGCTAAGTCCGAAGTTGACAAGTGTACTGAGCACTGTTTCTTGGCTCAATGTCTCACCTTTACTGCTCTAATCATGACCAGAACAATTAGTCGTATTTTTTCCGACTACCTCTAGAATATAGGTTTTGAGGTAAATAATACTTTTTGACTGCAAATAGGAGGAGAAAATTTTAGTTTAGAGGGAGGTGAGAGAGAAGGATGAAGAAGAAAGTACTAGTAATTCCGATAGTCTTAATGTTTGCAGCTATGTTCGTTATTCCGGTAATGGCTGAACCAACGAAGGGATTAATGGTTCCTGCTTCATTGATTCCTGGTCCTCAAGTAGATGGTGCTCCACCCGAAAAACATTGGGATACTAATGGTGGTATATTCCAGGCTCGTGGCAGAGAAGTAGACTATTTCCCTATTACGCTCACTATTGGAAGCGACGTGTACACAAACGGATACTCCTATAATTTTGGCGATTCGATGTTTAACTCGAAAACTATGATACAGAATTCTCGAGGGTTAGCAGTGTGGACGTTCGAGGGCATAGTGGGCGGGTTTGAAGGCGACCTGAAGATGATGATATCAGCTGTTGACGGTTATTACTCAATCCATGGTGTGCTTTTTGGATTTGGCAATTTTGAGGGACAAACATTGATGTTATCTTACAAAGGCCCGCCAGTCGGAGCGGTGTGGACAGGTTACTGCTTGAAAGCTTAGGGAAAGAGTGCTCGCTCCATAGCTGATGATCACCGAAAACTGATGCAAAAAAACAAAGGATCGAGTGAGGAACCCACAGACACCTTCCATCCCCCTTTCTTATTTCATAAGAATTAGCCTATTCACTGAGCAAATGATGAAGGAGAGCGTAAGTCTGAGTTTTGAACTATTGATAGAAACACTTGTAGGGCTTGGATTCAAACCAACAGATGCCCAAGTCTACCTATTCCTCGCAAAGAAAGGTCCTAAAAGAGGAAAAGACCTAGTCAACTCCCTGAAACTAACCAAACAGCAACTTTACCCTAGCCTTAAGAAATTGAAAGAAAAAGGGATTGTAAACTCCACTTATGAGCGCCCTGCGATTTTCTCTGCGGTTGCAGTCGAAAGAGTCCTAGACATTTTAATAAAAAAGAAAATCGAAGAGACCAAAAACATGATTCGAAACAAAGAGGAGCTTATATCTAGCTGGCGCTCAATGACATCCAATAATTCGGAAAAATAGATGTCGGAGAAAAATCCCTCAATCTTTTAACGCGATTTGACTTTCACATTGCTTATCACTCTTCTGGAAGCCGGACAGAAACCACTTCTTTCCACAGCCCTATTATGCTTCTATATCTGCGTTAGAGGAGTACGACTTGAACGACCCAGAATTTCAGCGATCTTGGCTGATTTTGTCTTTGTCGTCAACCGCCACGCTACTTGACTTTGTTTTCTCAAATCAAAAGCAAGCCAAATCTTAAATGCTAAATGCAACATAACCGCTCATTTGAGGGGTATGCCGATTGACTCTGGCAGAGACAAGTCTTATGATTCAATCTGTAATCTTCGTCCTGTTTCTAGTTAGCATAGCATTCAGAATGAAAGGCAAATATCTTGTACATGTGATCACCCTCTTAGTGGCGATTATCAGCATGTTGTCCTTTTTTGCATGGTGGATATATGAAATTGCTCCCACATTCGACAGTTACTTGCCAACAGTCCTTAGCCCACCCTTGCATTTGGTCAACTGGCTTGCACATGAGTTTTTGGGCATCTCGACATTGGTTTTAGGGGTATGGACAGTTAGCTTCTGGCGGGTGGGTTCCACAGAATTTGAGGCTAAGAGCAAGAGAATTTGGCGATTTACATGGATTTTCTGGATTTTAGCATATGTGGTGGGTCTTTTGCTTTTTATAGTACTTAACACCAATTTTATTTGAGAAATAGGCTTTCGTCACCAGCAGTTTTCGCAGTTGCAGATAGCCGTATCAATATTTTTCTGCCACTAACAAAAAACACCCTGAGCGTCGGCATTCAGGCTGATTGCAGGTGAGCTTGTATTCCTGCTTTCAGTTTCTTTTGCGGTCCAACCAAAACGCAAAGGCCATCATGCTGAAATAGACTACGAGCATCGTTAATGCGAAATTTACCGTGGCGGTTGTCTGCGCAATGAACGTTGACATCGCACCAAGAACCAACAGGATTAAAATGAGAATTGGTGTGCCGTATTTTCCAATGAAGCTAATGGCTTTTGTGGCTCTAAGGTAAATCCATAACCCAACGATTAGTAGTAGTGCTTCAATGCCGTAGGAAACAGGTGAATATTTCCATAAGCCCAGCCCAATTTTATAGATGCCGTTGCCAAGCAGGTCCAAATCAGGATTGTGGACTATAAGGTCAAGTATAAAATGAGAAAGGACAGCGATTGCCATAATGCCCGCTGTTCTTCTTTTGGACAAGCCTAACTTGATAGGGGTTATTAGGAAAATGAGTGCGAACAAAACCTGCCCAGAGCAAAGTTGCCACCAAACTGTGGGAGTATGGAAAGAAGATTTATTGAACCGAAGTGTGCGGGTTGGTTCCTGCAACAAAGCTTCCTTTTTTTCTATTTGATTTATTATCTATTACAAGGATAGTATGATAGCGCGCATGAGGGGGTTTATTGATAATTCATTATCTATTAGATGCTGCTGTTTCAGAAAAGGAACAGGGCATAAAGATGACTTTTTTCAACCCATCCGAAAACAAATGGAAAGAAGTATTGGACACTGAATATCGACCGTATTTTTTCATTCCTTACCCTATAACTGAAGATGATTTTAAAGTAATTCAAGAACAAAAATTAAGAACAAAGTTGGTGAAGAAAACAGATCTTTTCAGCCGGCAAACCATAAAATTGACTAGAGTAGAATTAGGTGACTTATTTGATCTTCGTCAAACATCGAAAAAATTCAGCAAGTCATGGGAAAAAGACATTTCCATTGTTTCAAGCTATATGTACGACAAGAACCTAGTTTTTGGAGCTCAGTACAGGATCAATGGAAAAGAGATCATGCCTCTTGCAGATATTTCACAAGAAGATTTGAAGGATTTTAGAAAATCCTTTTCAGAAATTAGAAGGACTGATCCTGAAAAATACAAGCTTTCTAAAAGATTGTTTGCTCTTTGTTCTCAAAGTGTTCCTGAAGTCAATCTTGAAAGGTTAGGAATAAGAAACAAAGTTGACTTGAAAGAACTTCACACAATGTTCATGTTAGCAAGATTGGCAAACATTTCTATTCCCTCGACTTATCGTGCTCGACAAGTCAGTGTCTGGATAAAATCAATTCTTCACAATTATCTAAGAAAAAACAACATTTTGATTCCCACAGCTAAAGAACTGAGACGAGGAGAAGAAGCACATTCCGTTAAAGGGGCACTAACACTAACCCCTGAACCTGGCTTACACCTGAATACAGTTGTAGTTGATTTTGACAGCATGTATCCAAGCCTGATTGATTCTTACAACCTTTCCCATGAAACAATAGACTGCGCTGATGAAGAATGTCAAAGCAACAAGGTACCCGGACTTGATCATTGTATTTGCACCAAGAGAAGAGGAGTGTATTCGATACTAATTGGCTCATTGAAAGATCTTAGAATTCATTGGTTCAAACCACGATCCAAAGATAAAGCTCTAACAGCTGAGTTGCAAAGCCTTGCTGAGTCAACATCTCACCTTCTAAAATTAATTTTAGTTTCAAGTTATGGTGTAGTAATTAGAATACATGGCATATCTAGATCCTCTTTAGGAGAATCAATTACTGCGTATGGCCGCTATAGTTTGAAAAGTGCATACAAAATAGCCAAGGAAAAAGGGCTGCACCCTATTTATGGAGATACGGACTCGCTTTTTTTAGAAGATCCATCTGAGAAAGAAATTAAGTGGTTGATCAAGACTGTCAAGAAACGGTTAAAGCTTGATCTTTCCGTCGATGTAAGATACACCCTCTGTGTTCTTCCTGCAGCTTCAAAAGCCTATTTCGGAATAAAAAAAGATGGAACATACGACATCAAAGGTTTAACTGCTATCAAATCTAATTCCCCAGATTTTATCCGCAAAGTCTTCGAGGATTGTGTTAAAGAATTAACAACTATAAAAGACAGATCCGAGTTGCCTAAAGCCAAACGCAAAATTGAGGCAATTGTGCAAAATGCTATAGAAGATTTAGTTAGGGGAGAAATTCCTCTGAAAGATTTGGAGTATTCAGTCGTAATTCATGACGATCCTATGGTGAAGGTGAGGGGTAACTCTATTCATCAGCCTTATCAATGTGCGTTTCAACTTCTAGACTCAGGACAAAAAGTGAAGACGGGAGATGAAATGCGTTTCGTGAAAGTCAATCCCTTTCTCTATCAGGGAAGAAAATTCACTGTCAAACCAACAGAATATGCAAAAAGGTTTAGTGAAATCAATGTGATGGATTATATTAGAAACTTGAGAACTGCCCTAAATCAAATTTTCAAACACATGAACATTACATTTTCAGATAAAAGTAAATCCGAAAAGACTTTGTTTGATTTTACTTGAGCGCGCATTTATTTTATCAAGCCATTTCCGCAAGACGTTTTGACCAAGCGCGCACTGCTTCTATATCTCGCAAATCATACAATCCAGCTTTCTCCTTGTAACCCGCACTTTCGAGTTTGGGTTTGATTGATGATAGCGTTCTTTTGAAGAACCACGACATCTTGGTGAAGTTATAGCATCCACCAAAGAATCCTAAAGCAATCGGATTCACACCAAGCTCAGCAGCTTTGTCTTCAAGATACTTTCTCCTTCCTTCAGCCATTTCCTTTTCTTTCTGTTCACCTTCTGATAGGGGATTTGCACTTCCACAAGAAACAAAGAGAGCGACTTTCTTCGTTGATAGTTCATTTTGGTGTTTCTTGATAAAACCTTGAGGCTCATTCGTCCATTTACCCATCTGAATTCCGCTGCCGACAACTATAAGGTCAAACTCGCTGATGTCCTGAACTTTCTGCTTCTTGGCATCAACAACTTCAACATCCAACCCAGATCTTCTTAGGGTGTCTGCAATAATTTCAGAGGTACTTGCAGTTACTCCATAGCGAGTTCCATAAATAATCAAAGCCTTGTTCATGTCTTAACTCAATTCCTATCTTATTGATATAAAACCTGATAAGTCGCTTTTATTTTTGTTTCATTTATGCTGAGCAAAATTCTAAGGAGATTTGGCCTTCGCTTTCATTAGAAAATTATAGCTATGTCATTTTCACATCTAAGAGTCAACTTGTAATTCTCCACCCGTTTAGAAATTAGAAAACAACTCACCTAGTCTACAGTAGGTTGATTAAACAGTAAGAAATCTTAAATCCTGAACGAAAGCAGACATGATTTTTATGAGACGCTTGAAAACCACGAGGGAGACAATTCTTAAATCTATCCGATTCAATTTAGAGATTGCAAAAAATTAGGAAATTGGTTTATAGTCGAATAACCAAACATATGAAGGAGAAAATGCCGAAGCCCCACTCTTCGAGTAGCTTCCTTTTAGGGTACTCAAAGACTATTATTGGCTTCTGTATTGTCTCTACAACAGCATGACTTCATTTCGTCTATGTCATAGAACGTTTTTATAAAGGAGTCCAAGTGGGCTTCGAGGGCTTTATGCCCTTTTTCCGTTAGCGAATATCGTTTGTTATCGTCTATGGTGAGAACATTTGCTTCTTTGAGGTGTTTGAGAACCGGGTATATGGTGCCAGGACTAGGTTTTCTTCCTCGCCTTTTCTCCAGCTCTAAGGCGATTTCTGCACCAGTCATGGCTTCCCTCCTCACCATCCAAAGAATAAGAAAGGATAAGAATCCTTTGGAGCCGCAGTGGATCATAACTATTCATGTTGGATTATCGATATTAAAGCTTATTGAGGCGAATGTCGGTTTTCCGATATATTTATAAGACATATCGCATATCCAATATCGAAAATCCAATATTAGATTTGGAGGTGAATAAACACGCATCACGAAGAAAGTGTCTGTTGCTGCACTCCACACCCCAGAATGTTTCTGACAAAAGAAGAAAAAATCAATCACCTAAACAAATACAAAGAATGGCTAAAAAATGAAGCAAAGGGTGTGGACGAAGCCATAGCTAAACTGAAGGAGAAATAGACAACAAACGTTTCAAGCGAACAATTACCGACATCATTCTTCTTTTTTATCCTTCGTGCGCGCTGCAACATATTGTCAGAAACCAAACTCCCAGTGCATTTCGTAGCTCCCACCGGCGACGTGATGATGACCGGACTAGTTGGTTTAGTCTACGCGGCAAAAAGTTGGTTTAAGCTGATCAAAAAATCTGGTTCTAAATCAGCAAGCTTTAATCCGTTGTCACCTGAATAGGGAAGGTTGTTTAGGATGTTAAATATGTGAGAGCAGTGGCGCTTTTCTCCGGAGGTAAGGATTCTCTTTACGCAACATACCTTGTTGAAAAACAAGGCGTTATCATTGACGATCTGATCACTCTACTCCCCACACTTCCCAGACCCTCACCTCATGCTGAGAACATCGAAGCTCTAAAGATTCTAGCGGACTCCATGCATAAAAACCTGACAATAATCGATTTTCGGAGAGAAGGCGCTTTTATCCAAGCCCTTAGAAACCTTGAAATCGACGGCTTGGTCGCCGGAGACATCTTCGTGGAAGCTCACAAGCAAGGCCTTGAGGATATCTGCGGTAAACTCGGATTGAAGCTCTACGAACCGCTCTACGGAAGAGACACTTCTGAACTCTTCCATGAAATCTTCGGGTCCGGCTTCAAGGCAGCGGTCACCGGTGTAAACCTAAAGTTTACAGGAGAGGAAATCTTGGGGTTCGTAATCAGCAGGGAGACGGGTGCCGAGTTCCTTTCAAGGATCAAAGACAATGACCCGTTGGGCGAAAACGGTGAATTTCACACCTTAGTCCTAGAATGCCCTCTATATTCAAAATCATTCAAGTTGGAGACCTGCGAGAAGAAAGCTGCAAAAGATTTTGTGTATCTCAAAGTTTCAATAGTGTGAACGCGAGCAACTTCATATACCTGCAGAGTCCCAAAGAAAAAACTCTCGATAGAGAGTGCATCCTAAATCCGCTTTCAGCTATGGAACAAGCTTGCTAGCCAACTTAATGTGATTTCTCTACCCATTCATCCCAGCACTTGGCAGAACAGAACTGATACTGGTTAGGCGCTAATACGCGACCACAATTTTTGCACTTCTTCTCCGACATTCTAGTTACACCCATCAACTCTAACCATTGATGATTTTATTTGTTTTCATCCCAAAGTTCAGTTCTTTTGAGGTAACTTTGTTCTCCTTGGGGCAGTGACAAGAAAAACACCGATAAAGATTAGCAGTCCTCCCCCCACCGTGAAGGCAGTCACTTCCTCTCCGATAAGAAAAACGGCAAAGAGGACCGTGATTACCGGCTCAGCGAAAAGAAACGAGCTTGTTGCCGCCGCCGTGGACCGCCTCATGACGTAGAACCAAATGAAATAACCCAATAGTGAACATGTCGATGCTAGATAGAGAATTGCCAGCCATTCCGGGCTGGTTAAAGCAAAAATATTTAGGAAAGAGCCCTCAGCCAAGGAGAAGGGGATGAGGAAGAGCCCGCCTAAGATATTGACGTAAGCTACCACCAGAAAAGGATCGTACTTCCGGCTAATGTTTCTTCCCAGAAGAGTGTACGCGGTCCACAGCAAGGGCGTAAAGAGTAAGATTAGGCTTCCCAGCAAGAAAACCATGTTTCCCTCCAAGTTTTGCGTTCCCCCCAGGATGACGGCGAGAGTGCCCAGCGAAGCTGTTACGATGCCTAGGAGTTGCACTTTGGACAGGGGTTCCTTGAATATGTAGATGGAGAAAAGGCTTATGAGAACGGGAGACAGCAGACAAACCAGAATGGACGCCACAGAGGCATTCGCCATCTGGATACCCGTGTACTGGACTGTGAAGAACATAGTGACGCCTGAAAAGGCTAAAACGATTAGGGTGGGAACGTCTCCCCTTTCCACCAAAACTATGTAGTCGCGGTCTCTAACCTTGTTCAGAAAGAGAACAAACAGGAAAAGACAGCCCGCCAAAAGGAACCTGAAGGTGGCAATGGCTATCGGGGTTAAACTTTCACCCAAGATCGCCTTGACAACCACGAATGAACTTCCCCAAAAAGTAATCAGAAACAGCATAAGAATGATGTTGGGTAAGCTGATCTGTCTCTTTTCCATGACATCAAGCCTTATGCCTACTATAATGTACCGTTCCGCCTAAAAACAGCAGCAGTAAATTTTAGTCCAACCAACCAAGTTGATCCGCTGGGAGGCAAGATCAACTCAGAAGGCACCTATGCAGCGCAGTATACAAGGTTCAGATCATACAGTATTTTTCAGGTCAGGTAGAAAGGGGGGTTAGTATACTAGATATCAGATCAATATCAGGTATGTATATAGTATAATCGGAATCGAGTATACGCTCTTTAAAACTTCCTTTTTGTCAGCGTTGCGTGAGCTTGCACAGTATTATATTTTAAATGTGAATATAACATTCATCATTGGAGAAGAGGGGAAGCTTCGGTGGAGATGTATCTGCAGATTATCTTTTCTGCCTTAGCTGTCATCTACGTTGTGGCGATTGTCTTTGTCACAAGATCTGCGTATAGACTTATGAAAAAGCGCGGCTTCGACGAATCGGTCGCTGTATATTACAACCGAAAGATAGTCCACATGGCAACTGGCGGTGCCATTGCCCTTTTACTACCTTTACTATTTGACTCATGGATTTACCCATTCGCCACAGGGTTAGCATTAACAATAATCACAATTATGCCGAGGCTTAGAGGTCAAAGTATGAATTTCATGCAGACAAAAGAAAACTGGAACGACTCCAAATTCGCACTGATGTGGAGTTTATCAATAGCAATTTTATGGATACTTTTCAATGACCCATTTTTAGCGATTATTCCAGCCTTGTTTATGGCTTTTGGAGACGCTGTTACAGGATTAGTCAGAAATGCTCTCTACAAAAAGAGGTCAAAAAAACCAATAGGCAACGTCTTTATGCTGATAGTATGTGTTCTAATCGGTTACTACTTTGCAAGCATAGCTGCTAAACCAATTCCACTATGGGGAGTTTTGGCTGCAGTGGCCGCGTCTATAGTTGAAAGATTTGAATTCGGACCAATTGACGATAACATTCTGATTAGTGTCACGGCGATGTTTATCCTTATTGCGGGAAGCCTTATTATCTAAACTGGTCTGCAAACTGCTTAGCTTTAGGAGTCTGTTTCCTTTTTGCATTAAAATTAATCTCTCTCCATAAAGAGCATACACAAAACGAGTCCAGAATAGTTAGGGCTCATCATTAAAACCCTTAAATACTTTGTCATAGACCGTACCTTGAAGAATTCTTGGCTGAGAAATAGCACTAAGTAGTTCGACTATAAAGGAATGACATGATGCAGAAACTTGAACTCACCGAAGTTAGCTCAGGATACGGGAGAAACGAAGTCATCCACCGAATAAACCTCAAGATTACTGAGCCATCAATCTATGTCGTCCTTGGACCGAATGGTGCTGGGAAGACCACTCTTTTCAGAACAATAAGTGGAATACTCAAACCCTTTTCAGGTATAGTAAAGTTTGATGATAGCGATCTTTTCTATTCAAAAGAAAGACGAAAAAAGATAACCTATCTTTCCCATTTGAACGCGATCCCGGAAGAAATGACTGTTCTCGATGCCTTGAAATATTACGCTGACATAGAAGGTGGAGACGTTGACCGCGTCCTTGATCTTCTGAATTTAGGAGAACTGAAGGACAGCAAATACAGCACGTTGTCCCAAGGGCAGAAAAAAAGGGTTTCAATAGGCAAGATCTTACTCAGAGATCGAGATCTGTACCTTCTTGATGAACCAACGTCAAATGTGGATCCAAAGGTTTCCAAAGAGATTAGAGACATACTTATCAAGTTGAGCAAGGATAAGTTCGTTCTTTATTCTTCGCATAACCTTTACGAAGCGAAGGAAATTGGGACTTATCTGATTCTTATTAAGAATGGGCAGCTCAAGTTCTTTGACAAGTTAGATAATGTGAAAATGAAGCATTATCGTGTCGGCATCAAGTCTTTGAATGATATTTCTAGACTGCTGCCCGAAGCCAAGCTTGAGAATGATTACTATGTTGTAACGGTGGACAGCCCGAAGATGGTTGCAGGAATTATTAATGATTTGGTGCGAGGCGGCGCTGAATTAGCTGAGGTTAGAGAGTTGGACAATCCACTTCAGGAACTCTTCGAGGAGGACTGATGCATATGACGTTTTGGCGTGTTACCATGAGAAGAAGCATCAATCTAAGCAAGACATACGTTATCATGGGGCTAGGGCTAGCCTTGTATGGAACAATCCTCTCAAACCTATTCCCACTGCTCCCCGCTAATGCTATCAACACATCGATTGATTTAACGAACGTTTTTCCTATTCTCTCAGTGGCTTTACTTTCGCTTTCAGCTTTGCTTTTTTCAATGCCTGTGGTGCTGCTCTTTGTATATGATAAGAATAATGGAATCTTTGAGTATCTTCTGTCAACGGGTCTCGATCAGCTTGACATCTTCAAGGGTTATGTGAAGGCTTCTTTGCTGTTAGCAGCCTCTCTTTTGTCCTTTACTATCTTTTTGAATACTATCATCGGAATCGGTGGTGGAACGAGCTTGACGCTTTTAGCTAGCATTGCTGTTCTAACGTTTTCAATCGGTATCGCCGTTGTCTTCCTTGTGACTGTCAGCATGATTGCTTTCAGTTCCTTGCAGAAAACGCGTATGGGAGCCAATCAACCTCTCGGAGTATCCATTGGAGTAATTCCTGTGTTACCGGCGTTGATACTGCCAATTGTCTTTCCTTCATACGCATTAATAATTGACATTTCAATAGCTGTTGTCATATTGCTAGTGTCGATGGGGCTACTTTTTTCAATAGGCAGGCTTATTGTAAGAGAGAAGCTACTTCCCTGAAGAAGCATCTACTGCACGTCAAATCGAAATAAAATTAGACGGAGTGTCAAATGATGGAAAAGAGAAAAAGATTAAATCTTTATCCAACCAACGAAATGGTGATAGCAAGAAACATGAAAAAGCGTGCGCTAAACTTGAAAAATCTGAAAAAGCTATTCTTTGCAGTATTCACCTTTCTTCTGTTCACTTTACCATTGATGAAAGCAGTTAATGCCCAAAGTGATGGATTGAACTTAGAGGCTGAACAGAACTGGGATACTTACCGTGTTGGTGGAACCTGCGCAGTTGGCACTCAGAACATTTTTGTTGGGGACGTAGATGGTGATGGTGCAAGCGAAATAGTAACTGGAGGCTTTTCCTACGGCAATTCGAGTAGCGGATCAGGCTTTGGCGCACCTTTTAAAGTCTGGACTTGGAATGGACAAAATGTTACCCTAAAAGCAAGCATGACTTGGATCGGATCGATTTTGTGTCTCTATGCCGCCGATGTAGACCAAGATGGCACAACAGATATCCTTTGTGCGGGCAGTTCGTTTGGTGGATCAGGAAATTCAACAAGTTCTCTTCGGGTTCTAAATCTCATTGATGAGCAGGCAACACTGAAAGCCGAATACACTGGCATTCCCATCAACGCGATGTTCGTTAGCGATGTCGATAAAGACGGCGTAAACGATTTACTAACTGTCGGTCAGACTGGTATGTACAGTAGGAATGTCGGCTCTTCACAATTATCATTGTTTCAACTTCAAGGAAGCGATTTAACATTAGTTAAGAGCTTGCCTCTAGCGCAATTCAATGTTACATGCGCTATTTCTATTTGCGCCAGTGATTTAGACAACGATGGCACTGTAGAAATCATAGTTGCTGGATACTCGGATTCTTTATCAAATAGCAAAGGGCTGGTTAGTATTTGGAATTGGAACGGACAAGAGTTTTCTGAGAAAACAGCGATTACTTGGCAGTTAACAGGTGGCACAGCTATAAATCCTGCTGGAGGAACCCAGGGCAACACGGCTGTTAACAACGTGAAAGCTGGTGATTTGGATGGTGATGGGAAGAAAGAGATAGTTACAGCAGGGTTTGCTTACGATGGCGCAAGGATAGACGGTCAGGTGAAGGTTTGGCGTTGGGATGGAAGTAACTTGATAGAACTGGCAAGCCAAGAGTGGACTACCGATTATATGACTGAAGCTAAGAGTGTTGCTTTAAACGACGTTAATGGAGACGGCAAAATGGAGATTGTGCAAAGCGGTATTGTAGCTGCTGAAGGCAGCTTCAACAATCCGGAAGCAGTTCACGATCGGGGGCAATTGCGAGTTTGGAGCTTTAACGGAACTAGCCTAAGCTTAATTGAAACATATGATTGGACGTTTGATGAGGGCGTGTGCGCCTGGAATGTTGGTTGTGGTGACGTTGATCAGGACGGTGTTGTTGAGATGATAACAGTTGGATGCAGTGCCCTCCTTGGTGATTGCGACCCAGATATGCGCATCTGGTCTTTGGCAGTTGAAGCAAACGCATCCTCAAGCTATCTGCCTTATGCTGCTGTTGTGGTGCTTGTTGTTGCGGGTATTTCATATCTTGTTTTTCTCCACTTTAGAAAAACAAAGGTGCAAGCACCAAAATAAAGTTCTTTTCTCCAAAAAAGGGGGAAATGGGTTTGTTTTTTTGTTGCTTTTGTTGTTGTTTGTTTACCGTTTTCGCAGCATCAGGATGATTATCAGCCCGATGATTACGATTGCGATTAAAGCGGCTATGGCTATGCCTAAGAAGTACGTGTCGGTCATGGGTGCTAGTGTCGGCGTTGGCGCTGGAGTAGCAACAGGAGCTTCCTCCACGTCTATTGATGTTACCGCCTGCGATGGCCAGTAGCTTTCTGAGCCTTCGAACGAAGCGTAGACGCTGTATTCGCCTGGAACTTCAGGAGTAAACACAACTCTGAACATGCCGTTTGCGTCGCTGGTGGCTCTGACAAATAACATAGCGCGTTCGCTCAGTAGCCCCAATATCATAAGACAAATGTCAACCAAATCTACTTCTGAAAACTAACCAGTGAAGTGCCCCATGTGCGGAGGAGAGTGCGAAAAGAATTTGACAGTTTTGACTATTGTAACGCATAGTTAGCAGCGAAGAAGGTATGCCGCTAGAGTATTATAGTTGTTTTCAGGTTATGCTTTGACGGGGAGAATAGTGATTAGTTCAGAAATTCTATTATCGTTAGGTTTGTGGTTTGTCCGGGCTTTCGTTTCAAGCCTAATTTGCCTGTTAATTGGATACATTGGAATTAGAAGCATCACATTAATAACGATAAAAATTAAAGAATTTGAAAGCATTAAGGGCAATTCTCTAGCGACCGGCCTTTTCGTCGGTGGCTTCTTTATCTATGCTGGCTTGGTTGTCTATGGTTCAATGGTCAATCCTTTCTTCCTTTCTCAGTCAGTGACTATAAGCGCATACTTCAACCTGCAGAGGCTCCTCGTTGTAATTATCAGTTTCTTTGTAAGCCTCTTCTTCGGTGGCATGTTTTATCTGGTTTTCGCTAAACTCACCCCGTTCGGCATTGACCTAGACGACATAAATAAACATCCAGTTGCTGTTGGAAGCTTCCTGTTCAGCTATGAGGTGTTCTTAGGACTCATCATGCTAGCAAGCTTGACCCTTCCTATTGGATAGCTGAGGACAGCAAATGACCACCCTGCAGTCAATAATGCTACTCACACTTCTCAGCGTCCTAGTCATTTCGCAAAGCCAATTTGCCAACGGCCTTCCAGCCTCAAGCTTCAACTACATAGAAGGCGACTGGTACGACAATTGGGGGATAGACAGAAACTATTACGCAGGACCCGACGGCTACTTGCCCAACATTGCAATTGAAACGCTCAACGAAAACAAAGAACTAGCTTACAGCATCGGCGAATGGTTTCAAACTAACTATCCGTCCAGAACAGATAGGGCAGTAGCCATTTTGAAGTATGTTCAAACTTGGACGGAGTACGGATACGATAGTGATAACGTCGTCAGAGGCGGCGTCCCACAAGAAGAATGGGCATGGAACGCTGATGAGATGGCGCGCGCCTTCAACGAAACCACGGGTGTTAAAGCCATAGGAGACTGCGAAGACATGGCTTTCCTGTGCGGCACAATCTATGTCGGCGGGGGTTTTGACGCTGCCATCGTAGACGCACTTGAACACGTTGCTCTGTTGATTTGGCTTCCTGAGTTCTCAAACGCAAACACTTATTGGAACCTTACGAATGACGACAGAGACGCGGGTTGGATATGGGTTGAAGCTACCGGCAGCGCTAACCCTCTCGGTTGGACCCCGCCAGACTTCAGAGACGGCCGCTGGACCGCCTATGCGATAGGTAATTTGGAGTTTGTTTCCAAACCTGAACGCTCTCAGCCAACCTCGTTTGACATAGATATCACGATGGTAATTGTTGCAATAATTTTTTTCATGATACTTGCCCTTGCGAAGGGGCGCCGACGTTGAAACGTTGGGTTTGGGCTTAGATTTTATTCGATAAGAACTGGGACAGCACTAGGTAGCGGAATTGGCTTTAAATGAGTTAGAGTTAACGAGGCAAAAAATCGTTTTGAACAGTACCGAGTTCAAAGACAGAAAAGATACAAAGAACTAGAATCAGCAAACCAAAAATTTCTTGAGAATTCAGTCTCGATGATTTGGACTTTTTAACTCTTGACGACTACGCAGTTGGAAAAGAGAACCCGAGTCGATTCCCAACAGGGGCGCTTGCTATTCACAAAATTTAAACAGTCTAGCCAACCAAATATTAAAACGATATGAAATGGGAAGACCAAAACAATCTTTTCGCATACCACTCCCTGACGGAAGCAATTTATCACTAGCAATATTTCCAACCAAAAAGGATCCTACCGCTGAAGTAATTTCTGTTCAAATCACCAGAATAGTCAATGACAACTGGGTGACAGATGCCAAATTGGCAGTTTACCGTTCACCTGAAGGAAACTACAGCCAACTTCCAAACCGCGAAAAACCATAACAAAACAAGTAGTTCAAACACAATCTTCAGGGAGTTGTTTTGAAAAGGAGAAAAAAGAAGTGGTTAAGCTTACATTTTATAGTGGAGTTAACAGAATTAGCGGTAACAAGATTCTACTTGAAGACAAGAAAACCAGAGTCTTCTAGCTCGCGCTTTTCTATATACTGAGACTTGAGTTTTGGGTTTAGATGACATGTTTTAAATTATAACACGGTTAAGGACTATTCTATCGGCTGTGTAGGAATCTAAAAAATGGAGTACGAAACATTTTTCTTGGTTGCTGCTGCATTGCTATCTCTTTCTGACTTCACATTTTTGTCTATGTCAAAAGTGCACAAAGATCGCAAAATCAGATACGGCTTCTTTTTTGTAATTCTTGCAGTTGCGCTGATTGCAATATGTTACGTATTGTTTCTGCAATCATTCTTAGAGAACAATTTTTCTTTGATTAAAGTGTACTCTTACAGTTCTTCAGGCTTGCCGTTGATGTCTAGAGTGTTTGCCAGTTGGGGTGGAGCCAGAGGTTCAATGTTATTCTTAACTCTTCTTCTTGGCATATGTTACCTTGTTATTCGTTTTTTAACTTGGAAAAAACCCGACAAATTTAACATTACAGCAAGCCAACTATTCAGCATTATTGCAATAGTCTTCCTTGCAATATGCGTGGTTAAGAACCCGTTCGAACTATTCGCGATAGCTCCTGTAGAAGGTAAAGGACTTAACCCGCAGTTACAGAGTGTTTGGATGGCTGTTCACCCGCCCATAGTTTTTGCTGCCTACGCATTCGTGCTTCTAGCATATACATTTACTCTCTCAAGCATGAAAACTGACAGAGAGTTAGGAAGCATCAAAATTTTCCGGATTTCTACGTACATGGCTTGGTTACTCCTCACCATTGGTATAGCCTTAGGAGGTGTTTGGGCTTACGAAGTTTTAGGCTGGGGCGGATATTGGGCTTGGGACCCAGTGGAAACTGCATCTCTTTTGCCTTGGCTTTTTCTCACCGCGTATTTTCTCTTCAATTCACTATTCCAAAAAAGAAGCTTCACTCAAGAATTCATGATTCTAATAACCTTTGCGAGCTTAGTTTTCTTAAGCGCCTTAACGAGAGGAGGTTTCACTCAGTCAGTTCATGCGTACTCGATTTCCCCAGTAGCCCCTATAATGATAGTGTTCTCCGTCGTTATGATATCTTATTTTGCGTATTTGAAAAGAATTAGAAGGCAACCTCTCTTCAAGTTAGAGGTTGAGAGAACTTCGATGTCTATGTCTTCTTTTATAGGTTTTTGGGCTTTAATTTTCATAGCCGTAGTTTGTTTTGTAGGCTTGGCTTTCCCGAATTTTTCCTATAACACGGGGACGTTTCCTTTTGTGATGGTTTTTGTTGCAGCATTGATCGGCTGCAGCTTCAGCGAGAAGACGCACTTCGCAAGACTTTTGCTAATAGTAATTGGCACATTAATTGTGGGTGCCTTCATGGCTTTGATTCAAGTTCCAGCAATCAACGTGCTAGCTGTTCTAAGCCTTCCATTGTTAACTGTTGCAGTTTTGTTTGTTTTCCATAGACTCATCCAAGTATCACGTAAAAAAGCAATCAAACTTCTCGGACAAAATCTCGTAAATTTAGGAATAATCGTATTGCTCATAGGCGTTTTCGTAAGCGCAGGTGCAAAGAGCACAAGCATAATAACGAATGTAGAATCCGGCGTCAGTTATCCATCAAGTTCGGGAGTGACTATAGAAACAGGAGTTTTCACTGTTAGCAATAGTCAATCAACTGTTTACAATGAAGAGCTAGGCGCCGTCATCCCAGAATGTTCCTCAGTAAGCGGTGACATAACAATTCAGTGTCTAGGAAAAACGTATCACAACAGCCTTTCCGCTAGTTTCTATCCAAACTACGGGTTGGTAATAAGACCCTTGATTATAACCACTGAAACAGGAGACGTTTACCTGCACCTGAGTTATACCGATGAACTGTATGCTTCACTTGCTCAAACGTTGATGGAAAACATGGTTACACCTGAAAGAGTAGCTGTAACAGTGCAAATCAGCCCGTTAATCTATTTGGTATGGACAGGCGTTGCCTTGATGAGTGTTAGCATATCGGTGCAGGTAGTTATAGACTTGGCGCAAAAAGGGCAAGAAGTTAAATTAAGCGTGAAGAGTTAACCCCAAACGATGTGCAACAGGTAGTACAGAAAGCCCAAGCTAAAAGCTAATACCCAACAAGTCAAGATTGTCCGCATTAATTTTTTCCTTTGTACACAATATTTCGTTTCTGACTGTACGTAAGCCCAAGTGCCAACAAGCCAGATCCCAATAAACTCAGCTACTGCGCCGATTATCAGAGTTTTATCTCAGAAGGGGTAAAAATGTTAGTTTAAAAACTATTTATCAAAGATTCGAGTTAAACAATAGTATGAAAATTAACAACTTGTCAAGCTACGCGCGAATTGTTGATAAAACAGAGATAGATAAAATTCACGTTGAAGCTGAAAAACTTTCAGGGAAGCACATTACTTGTGTTAACTCTACCTATCAGGGGGGAGGAGTTGCAGAAATTCTTAACAGTTTGGTGCCCATGTTTGACCAGGTTGGGGTAGATTTTGGGTGGAGGATACTACACGGTAGTCCAGATTTTTTCACTATAACTAAAAAGTTTCATAACGCACTTCAAGGAAACTCAATCAATCTATCCCAACGAAAAAAGGATATCTACTACGAAACCAACAGGAGATTTTCCACTTTTACACATATTGAGCACGATTTGGTCATTATACATGATCCGCAGTCCTTGCCTTTAATTTCTTTTTACAAAAAAACCCAACCCTGGATATTCCGATGCCACATTGACATTTCCAAACCTAACCCAGAAATTTGGGAGTACCTGAAAGGGTTCATCCAACAATACGACCATTTCGTTGTTTCACTGAAAGAATACCAAAAAAAGGACATTAATATCCCACAGAGTGTTATTCACCCAGCCATAGACCCTCTGACGGCAAAAAACAAACATGTCTCGGAAGCCAAGATTTCCAAGTACTTAGATAAGTTCGGAATAGACCGAAAAAAACCTGTTATCTCACAAATCTCTCGTTTTGACCCTTGGAAAGATCCAATTGGAGTTGTAAAAATTTTTGAGCGAGTAAGGAAAAAAATGAATTGCCAACTAGTTCTCTTGGGGCAATTCGCAACCGATGACCCAGAAGGACATAAGATATTATTATCTCTTCAAAAGAAAGTGGATAAAAGTCCATTCAAAAACGACATAAAACTGCTTGTAGTTGATAATGCGTTCCTTGTGAATTGTTTGCAGAGAGCCTCATCGGTTATTATTCAGAAATCCTTGAAGGAAGGATTTGGACTAACAGTCACTGAAGCCTTGTACAAAGGAACCCCAGTTGTGGCGTCCAAGGTCGGCGGTATTCCCCTTCAGGTTATAGACGGTCAGAACGGGTTTCTGCATAACTCTCACGATCTCAAGGGTTTCACTGACAGCATAATTAAGCTACTGAAGGATGAAAAACTAAGAGCCACAATGGGGAACGCGGGAAAGGAACATGTAAAAAAGAATTTCATGATTACGAGGCTAATGCTTGACTGGCTGAACCTTATGAACAGGGTGTTGTTTGAACAGGGCAAGTGACGTTGGGTTGTGAAAGATGAATAGACTGTTAATTGTATCAAATCGGCTACCTGTTACCATTCAAAAAAAGAAAGGAAAATTGTACTTTAACCAAAGTGTTGGAGGATTAGCCACAGGTTTAGGTTCTTTCTATAAATCCTTCAACAGCAAATGGGTTGGATGGTGCGGAATTACATCGGAAAAAATAGGTTTGGAAGAAAAGAAAAACATTAAAACCAAATTGGAGAATGCGTTTTCTAGTTATCCAGTTTTTTTGTCAAAGAGAGAGATTGAACTATACTACAGTGAATTTTGCAACAGAACTCTGTGGCCACTTCTTCATGGCTTCACTCAATACGCAACCTATAACAGGAACTCTTGGAAAGCCTATGAAAACGTAAACGAAATCTTCTCCAACTGTATTTCAGAAATCGCAGAACCCAAGGACACGATTTGGATACATGATTATCATCTGATGCTTCTTCCCAGCCTTCTCAGGAAGAAACAGCCTAACACAGCAATAGGTTTCTTTTTACACACTCCCTTCCCGAGTCCAGATATTTTCCGTTTACTCCCATGGCGAGAAGAAATACTGCATGGACTCTTAAAGGCTGACCTCTTAGGGTTACACACCTATAATTACGTTCAAAATTTTCTCATGACGGTTCGCCGTTTGCTGGGTCTCAATCACACATTAGGAAAGCTAACAGTTGGCAACCATCTGGCAAAAGTAGATTCTTTCCCCATTGGAATAGATTACCAACTATTCGCAGATGCAGAGACTAAACCGAAAGTGCAAGCAAGCATCAAAAAACTGAGCAGAAGATTGGGAACAACTAAGAAAATCTTGTCAGTAGATCGATTAGATTACACAAAGGGAGTACTTCACCGACTCAAAGGTTTTGACCTATTCCTTAATAGCTATCCTAGATTCAAGGGAAAAGTAACCTTGGTACTTGTGGCTGTTCCCTCTCGAACAAAAGTTCAACATTATCAGACTCTGAAGAGGAATGTCGACGAACTCGTAGGAAAAATCAACGGTGACCATGGAGAGGTAGGCTGGACGCCGATTCAATACCTGTATCATTCTTTGTCGTTTCACAGTTTGCTAGCGCTTTACCGAATTTCAGACGTTGCCATGGTTACGCCCTTGGCAGACGGAATGAACTTGATTGCCAAAGAGTACATCGCAACAAAAACTGATGGCAAAGGAGTTCTAGTTCTCAGCGAAATGGCCGGGGCTGTTGAAGAACTCAGAGAAGCCATCATAGTAAACCCAAACAACATAGAAGAAATCGCAGAAGCCTTGAAGAAGGCGTTGTCCATGCCTGAAGATGAGCAGATCCGACGAAATAGGACAATGCAGGAAAGGCTCCGCAACTATGACATCAAAGTTTGGGCGGATGATTTCGTGAATAACTTGTCACAGGTTAAAAAGAACCAAAAGGAATTGAGTGCCAAAGAACTTTGTGGTGAAATGAAATCTAAGATTGTTAATGGTTATCTCAGAAGCGTGAGCAGGCTTATATTTCTAGATTATGACGGAACTTTAGTGCCGTTTGCCGCTACGCCGGAAGCTGCAAAACCTGAAGCTGAACTGCTAGCTCTAGCAACTTCTCTTGCTCAAGACTCGAAAAACGAGGTTGTGATAATAAGTGGGCGAAACAAAGAGGCTTTAGGCGAATTCTTTAAAAACACTAACATTGGGTTGGTGGCTGAGCATGGCGCTTGGATCCGAGACGACAGAGGCAAATGGACAACCACTGGAGATTTTAACACGGACTGGAAGGGAATTGTGAAGCCGATTCTTGAACGATACAAACGCAGAACGCCTGGTGCCTTGGTTGAAGAGAAAAATTTCTCGCTCGTGTGGCATTACCGTAGAGCAGACCCAGAGTTGGCGTCGGTCAGGGTTGCCGAGCTAAAAGAGACACTTTATTTCTTAACTGCGAACCTAAAGGTTGAAGTTGCCGAGGGTAACAAGATTGTGGAAGTGAAGAACGCGGGCATAAACAAGGGCAGAGCCGCGATGAACTGGATTGGCAGGAAACAGTGGGATTTCATTTTGGCGGTTGGGGATGACCTCACAGATGAGGACCTTTTCAGGGAGCTTCCTGAACGTTCCTATTCTATCAAAGTTGGATTGGCACCTTCAAGAGCGAAATTCCGGTTTAAGTCACAAAGAGAGGTGAGACCCCTCCTAAAGAGCTTGCGAGACGCATAACACCGTATTTTTGTACTAAGTTGAGTTGAGTTTGTGCAGTTAGGAAATTGTATTTAACTTGTTTGTTGAGAGTATAAGCTGTTGAAGCATCATGCCGACGAACTTGCCGCCTGAAGCCAAAGACAAGTGGGCTGAAGTTGAAAACACGCGGAATCCCCGAGATAAGATTCAGCGGATGCAAGAGTTCCTAAGCCTCGTGCCGCAACACAAGGGCACCATGAAGCTGCGGGGGCAGGTTAAGAAGAAAATGGCGGTCCTGCGCAAGGAGATGGAAGAGCGGAAGCAGAAACAACGGGCTGGACGGAGTGGTCCAAAACTTTTCATCGAGAAGGAGGGTGCGGCGCAGGTGGCGGTGTTGGGCGTGACTAACGTGGGAAAAAGCTGCTTGTTGGGAGCTGTAACGAACGCGAACGTTCTGGTTTCGCCAGCGGCTTACGCGACCCGGGAGCCCGTGCCCGCTGTGATGAACTTTGAAGATGTTCAGTTTCAACTGGTGGAGGCACCTGCGGTAATGCAGGGTTCGGCTGATGGTCGCGCGTGGGGATTGCAGACGCTTGGGTTGGCGCGGAACGCTGACGGCTTAATTGTGATGGTGGATTTATCGCGTGACGCGGTTGGGCAACTAGGACTTGTGTTGGGCGAGTTGGAGAAGGCGCGTGTTTTGATCCATAAGCCTCGGGGTAAAGTGGATATTGATCGCAGGTATATGGGTGCTGGGCTGCGGGTGATTCTGGTGGGCAAGCTTTTAGACTGTACGTTGCGGGATGTTAAGGTTCTATTGCGGAGTTACCGGATTGGAGATGCAACGGTAAAAATCAGTGGTGAGGTGAGGCTTGATGACGTGGAGGATGCTATTTTTGAGAGCACAACGTACAGGCCGACGGTGGTGGTGGCGAACAAGCTGGATGTAGCAGGTGCTGCCGCTGAGTTGAAGCGGGTAAAATATTCTATAGAGGGGCGTGTTCCGGTGGTCGCGGTTTCATGCGACAGAAGGCTGGGATTGGAGCAGCTTGGTAGCGTGCTGTTTGAGGCTTTGGCTGTGATAAGGGTTTACACGAAGCAGCCTAGTGCGCGGGAGCCTTCGCAGCGTCCATTTACTTTGAAACGTGGAGCTACAGTGGCGGATTTGGCGCGCAGCATTCACACAGATTTTGAACGAGATTTTGCTTTCGCCCGAATATGGGCTGACCGATTGGTGTTTAGTCCTCAGAAAGTAGGGGTTGGCTTCGCGCTCGAGGATGGTGACGTAGTGGAGATTCACGTCAAATAGCGTTTAGCGTGATGACTGGGCGATGCGTTCGATTTCGTTTCGTTTAGCTATGCCTGCGCTTTTTATGTCGTTGTTGGCTGCGAGAATCAGCTCGTCGGCGATGGTTTCGGGTAGACTGCGGGGGTTGTTGGCTGCGGTTTTGCGTGCGCCTTCAGTTAGGTTGCGGAGCGCAAGATCTATGCGGCGTTGGGGTGCTATGTCTACGCTGAGGTGGTAGACGACTCCTCCATAGCTGAGTCGGGTGGTGTCTTCTGCCGGCGCGCTGTTTTCTACGGCTTCAACGAGGATTTCCACGGGGTTTTTTCCCGTACGCAGATGGATGATTTCGAATGCATGCTTAATCATGTTGGTGGCGCGGGCTTTTTTGCCTGCGTTTTTGCCTGGGCGCATGAAGCCGTTTATAAATCGCTCTACGATGTTGACACGGGCTTTGCGGAAGCGCTGGTGCTCGTGGCGTCCCATGCTGTGCGGCAGCGTCATGGGCGTCAAGTTTATGTAGCGTGCTAAGCCTGGGTCTTTAACCGTTACGTCCTGAAAACTCCATTTTTGGAAAAGTAAAATGTCCTGTTTTTTGCTCATTACTGGATCACCGTGCGGGTTTTTGTTTGCGTCCGTAGACGAGTTCGTTGAGGCTTACTCCGTTGACTTTGATAACTTTCCAGCGGACGCCTGGGATGTCCCCCATTGCACCGCCTCGTGTGCCACCTATGCCTTCCACGACAACTTCATCATGCTCATCAACCACGTTTAAGGCGCCGTCGCCAGGAAGAAAAGCAGTGATTAAGCGTCCGTTTTTAATGAGTTGGGTGCGGACACATTTGCGTATGGCGCTGTTCGGCTGCTTAGACTCAACGCCCACTTTTTCTAGGACTATGCCGCGGCTCATCGGAGCACCCTGTAAAGGGTCGACTTTTTCGTCTAGTCGGAGCATGCGGCGGTTAAAGTAGCGATCTGACCAACGGAATTTCTTCCGTTTGGCTTTAAGCTGTCTTGCGGCGAATTCGCCGCTCGGTGATTTTGGACACATGCTTCAAGTTTCCTCTTTTCGCACACCATACATTCCAACACACATATATAAACAAAACGAACCAACACCCAAATTCATACATTTCCGAGAGAATCGTTAGACTAAAGTTGCAAAGCGCTAGATTTGATTTCTCCCCCTGAGACTGGCGCAGAAATGCTTAATGTTTATGTTTCGTGTAATAGAAAACGAAACCGCCTCCTAAAGCGGTTGCGATGATGGGTGCCCAGACCCACCACGGTAGCCACAAAAACTGCCCGCTAGCCGTCTCTAAGGTTGTGTTGCTGATGTGGACTTCGTCGATGAAGCATATTGCGTCATGTCCTATGTAAAGCTCAGTTTCCCTTCTTATCGCGCCTTGCGGATTTTGCGTTCCAGAAGTAACTTTTACGTTCTGTTCTTCTCCGTTAACATAGATACGCATTCCTCCGGAGAGGCTGCGAGTGAAAACCACGTATGCCCATTGGTTCAGGGAAACAACTGGCTCGGTGGTTACGATTTCGTTTAAGCCTTCATCGGTGGCGAGATAAGCGCGGAGAGCGCCAACAGGTACGCTTCCGTCTGAGGCATGCCCATTTACGGCGAGTCCAAACGTTCTTTCTGGCAACAAGGCTCGGGTGCGAACACACTCGACAACGATGTTGTTGTACTCCACGTCATTAAATTGCTGAAATTTAATCCATGCGTCAATCGTTGATTCCTCTGGAATTTCGAGGCTAGGTGACATGGGAACGCTCACGTAGGCTGCTCCGTCGAAGCTTAGGGCTTTGCCGAACTTCCCGTCTACCATCTTGGGAGTGTATGATGCTTCACCTGTGGAAGATCCTACGATTGCAGGGTTAAGTCCTGTTTTGTCAGGTGTTACGCCGTTGGGCTCCACTTCGTCGAAAGGCCATAAAGAAACGAGACTGTCGGGTTTTGCAGCGGGCGGTGAGTTTGCAGAAGGCGCGATCGCATTTGAGATGTTGAAGGGCGCAAGAAGCGGGTAATTGTCTGTATTGTTTTCGTCAATGATGTAGGGTGTGTTGCCTATTCCTGAGGTGCCCACTTCTGCGGAGTTAGGGTGTTCCGCAGTGTAGTCGCTCCAGTAGTTTCCGCCAGATGGGTAACCGTCGTCCCAGAACTGGACGTTGTAGGGTGAGCTTCCGCCAATGGTGTCTTCATTGTCTACAAAGTTGTTATGATAGAATTTGTTTCCGTTCGGAGCCGCGAAGTGAGGTGTGAAGTAGATGCCCCACTTGCTTCCTGAGATGTTATTTGTGGAAATGGTGTTGTTGGAGCTGGCAAAATAGAGTCCAGAATTACTGTTGCCTGTGAGAATGTTTCCGAAGACTAGGGAGTATGAAGAGGCGATGCCAATGCCTATGTTGTTGTTTATTATGTTGTTGCTGGAAATCGTGTTTGAGTAGCCTTCGATGGCTATGCCTGACTTGGCGTTTCCCGCTATGTCGTTTTCAGAAATCTTGTTTAGGGAGCCCCCGCAAAACCGAATGCCGTCTTTGAAGTTGCGTGTTATGTTGTTTCCAGAAATGGTTGTTGAGGATTGGAGGGAGCAGAATATGCCGTAATACGTGTTGCGAATTCTATTGCCTGTTATAGTGCAGTTGTCTCCTTCAACGCTGAATCCCGTAGCGTGGTCGGAGGCTGTTGAGTAAGTGAGGCTTTCAATGGTGAAACCAGAGATTTTCACGTGGTCTGCTGCCAAAGTGAACACCGTGCTCTGTCCACGGTTAACGCCTCCCGTTCCTATTACTATCGTGTTTTCGCTTTCTTCGCCCATGACCGTCAAGGACTTGGTAATCAGCAAGTTTTCATTATAAACTCCTCTTTTCACAAGAACCGTGTCGCCCGGTGAAGCATGGTCAACAGCCGCACTTATGGTTGAGTAATCGTCTGGCACCACTATTGTTTTTGAGGCATTGCCCCGCTGGGTGGTTATTGCACACACTATCATTACGGAGATAAAAATTAACACAACGAATTTTGCCACCTGTTTTGAATGCATGAAGCGTGTTCCTCTAATAACTATGGCACAAAGTGACTATTAGCTCTCCCTTGAGAACACTCCGTTCCACTAAAAGAACAGAGCAACCTTCTATTTCAAGCACAATTTATTATATGCCTTCGGTGTCTCCAAGTTGTCGAGTGCTTCCAGTGCTTTCTGGACTTTTTGAAGAGCTAGCAGGCGCTGCTTGGTAACTTTGAACCACGCTCTCCGACGCAGCGTGCACCGCGGTGGAACGCTTAAATAATTTCTGTTCGTGTACTTCACAGGGAAAGCAAATGACCACCGCAACGCCAAGCATCCGCTTTTTCAACACGTTAACTCGCCGAAAAGAACGGTTCACACCAATCGAAGCCGGCAAGGTAAGAATGTACACTTGTGGACCTACCGTGTACGATTACGCGCACATCGGCAATTTCCGCGCCTTCCTTTTTGAGGACTTATTGAAGCGTTGGCTGGAATATCGTGGTTACAAGGTTACGCACGTGATGAACTTGACTGATGTGGATGATAAGACCATTCGAGGCAGCCAGAAACGGCAGATTCCCCTGAAGAAATATACTGAACATTATGTAAATGCGTTCTTTGAAGACATCAACGCCTTGAACGTGAAGCCGGCAACTTACTATCCAAAAGCGACAGATCACATTCCCGACATGGTAACGCTCATAAAAACCCTGTTGGAGAAGGGTTACGCATACAAAGGCAAAGACGGCTCAATCTACTACGCCATAAGTAAATTCAAGAATTACGGCGAGTTCAGCCACATAAACGTCCAAGAACTCCAAGCAGGCGCAAGAGTGAAAACCGACGAATATACCAAAGAAGAAGTCCAAGATTTCGCCGTTTGGAAGGCCTGGACACCAGAAGACGACGAAGTTTTCTGGGAAACCAGCTTGGGCAAAGGCAGACCTGGATGGCACATCGAATGCTCCGCAATGTCCATGCACTACCTCGGCGAAACCTTCGACATCCACTGTGGAGGAATCGACAACATGTTCCCTCATCACGAAAACGAGATCGCCCAAAGCGAAGC
>SMTZ1_10006385_pt1 | contig 33361 bp, 31 predicted proteins | sample DeeMarSWOR136_30_FD_25667 | JGI IMG/M metagenome (IMG submission 25667) | reverse complement strand
TGTATTGCGATGGGTGATCCTTACTGTGAGTGGGAGTTCAGGTAGGTGATGCTTGTTGGTATCTCTAACCCAGATACAAGAAGTGCCAACCGCGAACCTTATCTTATTGGTTGGTCCTCCAGGCTCAGGGAAGTCAACCTTCTGCCATCAAGTAATTCTCCGCAATATTGAGACTAGACCAACCATCTATGTGACAACAGAAGCCGCTCCATCCAAAGTTTTAGACTCGTTGAGGGAGATGGGTTTAGGTGGAGCATTGCCTCACCCTCTTGGCTTCGTAGACGCCTTCCATGACACAGTAGGGCTCTCGAGGTTGGCTAGGCCAGACTCAATTGACGCCTCATGCCAAGATTTGACCAGTCTATCCATCGCCATCTCCAAGCTACGTGAAAGGATGCGAGAGAAGGTTCTGCTGGTCTTCGACTCCCTCACCTCCCCCTACATGTTCAACGGCTCAGAGATCTTGAGGTTCATGAAGCTGACCCTTTCAAGGTTTGCGGCTGAGGGGAACGCTGTTCTGGCCTGCGTGGACGAGGGTTGCGGTAAGCCCGAGGACATGGTAACCATGATGAGCACGGCGGACGGCATCGTCAAGATAGACGGCGGACGGCATCGTCAAGATAGAGCTAATGGATGGTTCAAAGGCCTTCAATGTCCTGAAGCATCCCAAGTTGGAGCCGACAAAGATTGAGGTCCCGATGACCTGGAGCCTAGCAATCCCTTACCAATTTGATGTGGAAAGGATTGCGCAACATATGGAGATGTCTATGGGTCTGATGGCTGGACCCCCGCTGAGAACAGAAGTAGGGGATTACATAAACCTTTTCTGGCCAAACTTCGTTCGGTGGAGTTGCATGCTTTGGGATCCCAAAAGGTTCCCAACGTTGACATATATCTCGAGCAAGCAAGGTGAATCCATGGTAGGCGAGTTTATCCGGCTTCTTCCTTGGTACGTAAGGCTTTACCTCAAATTGTTCATGCCTAAAAACTTTAGCAAAGGAAAGGACACCTCCAAGACGAACGAACATTATGTAAGAGGGTACGAGTTTGCGACGTGTTGGGGATTTGAAAACGTTGGTGCGACTCTAGGGTTGGGGACTCTAGGGGCGTGGGCGGGAGCTATAATGGGATTTGAGAAGGAAGAAAGGGACTGGAACTGGGTTGAGACGAAGTGCATAGGTTTCGGGGATCCCTACTGCGAGATAAAGATTGTACCAGGAGAAATCGATGGACTGAAGACTTCATTGGAGTCTCTTGACAGTACAGTTGTAGAAAGGATATACGATCGCCTCTTAGGTGGACTCATGGCGTTTATGCTTCACGGGAAACCTCTCTGGAAGAAGAGACCGAGACTAGGAAACGAGATCAGCTTGCACGCCTTTGGTCACATCATTGGAGGAACTCCAGCTACCGTAAGTGAGAGATACCGTATTGCCTTGAGGCTTGGGGGCGTTATGGCTGGAAAGAAGGTAGGAGACCGCCTCATGGAAGCGGGCATAAGAGAGGGTGCCATAAGGATAAGGGAAAACTGTGAGAGCTTCATGATGAGAGGTGAGGAGCCTTCATGCTATTTTACCACGGGCTTCCTGAATGGTTTCTTTTCAGCTGTTAAAAATCAGCATGTCAAGGAGACCAAGTGTATTGCGATGGGTGAGCCGTACTGCGAGTGGGAGTTCAGATAGGTGATTTCGGATGGTTTCCTTAACTCAACTACAGGAAATACCTTCTAGAAACTTGATTTTATTGGTTGGTCCTCCTGGAGCAGGAAAGACCACTTTCTGCCAAGAAACTGTTCTAAAGAGTATCACCATGGAACCAGTGATTTACGTGACCACTGAATCCACGCCATCAGAGATTGTAGAATCATTAAGGCAAAGAGGATTGGGTGAGGAATTGCCTCATCCTTTGGGCTTTGTTGATGCCTTCCGTGAAACTGTAGGGCTTCCTAGCGTGGACAGGTCGGATGTTGTTGATGCTTCGTGCGGAGATTTGACGAGTCTAAGCATCGCTATCACAAAGATGCGAGAAAGAATGGGTGAAAACGCTTTGTTTGTTTTTGACTCTCTCACCTCGCCCTACCTTATGAATGGTTCCGAGGTTCTAAGTTTTATAAGGACAACTCTGTTGAGGTTAGCTGGCGAGGGAAACGCTGTATTAACTTGCATTGACGAGGGATGCGGGAAAGCTGAAGACCTAATTGCGATGATGAGCCTTTCAAACGGCATCATAGAGATAGAAATAGAGGAAGATAAACGGCTCCTGAACCTTGTCAAACATCCAAAATTAAGACCAACAAGAATCGAGGCCCCCATGACCTCTTCTATTGAACTCAAACCATTCAAATTTGACCCGAATACGGCAAGAGAGTTTGTCCAAGCGGAGATGAGAGAAGATAAAGCGTGGCTAAGAAAGGGGATTGGGGACTTTGTGAACCTTTTCTGGCCAAACCTTGCCCACTGGAGCGGCATGCTCTGGGACCCTAAAAGGTTCCCAACCATGATATATGAAGTGAACAAGCAGGAGCCATACCGCATGATTAAAGATTACTGGTCAATTTATCCTATGAAAACGAGACTCGCCTTCAAATTGTTTATGCCCAAGAGCCTCAGCAAGGTGAAAGACATGAAAAAATTATCGAAGTTTTTTGGGGCAGGAGAGGTACCGTGGGAGCGTGGTTGGATCGGTGAATACCTTGAAGATGTCTCGAGTACTGATGAACACTATGTTAGAATATATGAGAGTTATGAATGTTGGGGATTTGAGAACATAGGTACTACGATGTCTTCACATTTTGGTCCTGAGAGCGCAGGAGGTGTGATGGGGTTTGAAGGACTAAAGGGGCTTGAAAGGGACTGGAACGTCGTTGAGACGAAGTGCATTGGGCTTGGAGATCCCTACTGTGAATTTAAATTTGTCCCCGGAGAAATCGATGAGCTGAAGGAGTCTCTGCAGAAAGACAGCTCGGTAATTGAAAAGATACATGAACGTTTGATGCACCGCCTCATGGGATTTCTGATCGATGGAAAACCGCTTGTCGAGAGACCCAGATTAGGGAGTAACATCCACATCCATCCAGTCATCCATGCCATGGGTTTTCCCCATGTAACCGGCGAGAGATACCAGATGGCGTTAAGGATGGGAGGAGCAAAGGCTGGAAAAGAGGTCGGTGAACGTCTACTAGACGCGGGAATAAGTGAGGATGAGGCGGTAAAGTGCATTCTCAACTTCCTTGAACACTGCAAGGTGGGAAAGGTTACTGCAGGTGAAACGCTACGGCTGGAGGAGAACTGCGAGAGCATACGAGAAAGCCTTTTTGTTTCCAAACGAGATGAACCAACATGCTATTTCACTACAGGCTTCTTTAACGGCTTCTTCTCAACCGTCAAGAACCAGCACGTCAAGGAGACCAAGTGTATTGCAATGGGAGACCCATACTGTGAGTGGGAGTTCAGATAAAAATGGTGAAACCAATTCGGAATAGGAGTTGAAAAGAGTTGGAGATGGATGAGATAATAGTTGCTGGTGAACCTTGCCTAGTTATTCGTAGCCCTCTGATCCCGAGAACGTTACTATGTAACTCGCTGCTCCAGCCTCTACTATCCCAACTAAAAGGTCCTGAAGAGTTCGTGGCATTTGTGTCAGAACCATGCATTGCTCCCCGGAATTTAGATGTGGTGCTAATAACGGCTTTTTGGCCTAGATGCGTCTTCAACCGAGTTTCAGAGGAAACTAATAGTATGGTAGTGCAGACCATCAAACCCCAACACCTCATGCTGGTTGAAAGGGAGCTTTACATGAAACTGACCAAGAAGAGTTGCCTCTTCGGAGACTTTATAGACTCCCTGCTTCTACATAACGAAGATAAAAGAAAGGTTAGCGAGCTTCTAAGCAAGGTCCGCAGCTGGATAAAGGACAACAAATCTTACGGCCTATTCTTCCTGACAGACGTGAGGGGAATGGAGGACTTCATCGACCAGACTGCAGCAATCTTCGAGATCGTTGTCAGAGCAGAAGTTGAAACAGAGCAGGATGAGCCGTTACTACGTTTCACAATAGTGAAGCATCCTAACATTGCTGAAATAGATAAGAAAATTGCGGTGGCATTTGAGAAGGGCCAGCCAAAACGAAGAAGGGGCTAATTATATGGTTTCATCAGATCAACTGCAAGAAATACCACCAAAGAGTATGATATTACTAGTGGGTTCTCCTGGTTCGGGGAAGTCAACCTTCTGCCAGCAAGCTGCCCTAAAGAGCTTGGCGATGGATCAACCCATCATTTATGTGACGACCGAGTACGGTTCTTCTGATGTCGAGAGGATCTTAAGAGAGCATGGACTACATGAGGCGGAACCTGGCATTCTGAATTTCGTTGACGCCTATAACGAAACGGTGGGTGTCTCCGTTTCAGATAGATCGGACACCTTCTATGCTAACTGTAACGACCTTTCAAGTATAGATATAGCCATATCGAAGCTGCAGGAAAGAATAGGGAAGAAAGATGTCTTGTTGATCTTCGACTCCTTAACTTCTCCATACCTCTTCAGCGGCTCCGAGATTCTTAGGTTCATAGGACAAACCCTGTCAAGGTTTGCCGCTAGCGGAAACAGTGTCTTAGGGTGCATCGATGAAGGTTGCGGCAAATCCGAGGATGTTGTGGCTATGATGACCCTATCCAGCGGTGTGATTCGGATGGAGCTGAGGGAAGGAAAGAAAGTGCTGAATGTGGTGAAGCATCCCAGAATAGAACCGACAGAAATCAAGGTTCCGGTCACTGTTCGCCCTCGTGTGATCTCCTCCTATTATAACACAGAGTACATGAAAAAGGAGATTAAGATGGCTTTACAGGGAGCGAAGGTGACGTTAAGACCAACGGTTGGGGACTACATTAACATCGCTTGGAGGGACCTCATATTCTGGAGCGGCGCGCTCTGGGATCCCAAAAGGTTCCCGACGATGATGTATGAGTTAAGCAAATATTCTGAGGACCCAGGCAACTACGGTTTTGACACGTATTCGCTTATTCCCTGGCACTTGAAACTTCTCTACAAATTGTTCATGCCAAAAAGCTTCAGCAAAGTAAAGGACATGAAAAAGGTGTTTGAAAGGGGCTTTAAGCCTCAGTACACACAGTGGAGAGTCTCAACTGTCGAATATCTTGACGACATTTCCAAAACGGATGAACACTACATTAGAGGGTATGAACATTATGAATGTTGGGGGTTCGAGAACGTCGGGACCTCCCTAGGCATCATGAAAACTGCGTTGACGGTAGGTTCTTTAAAAGGAGTAGAAGCGCTTTTGGGGGGAACCAGGAGGGACTGGAACGCTGTTGAGACGAAATGTATAGGCCTCGGGGACCCATATTGCGAAGTCAAGTTTGTAGCTGGAGAGATCGAAGAGTTGAATGACTCTCTGGAGAAAGACAGCTCGGTTATTGAACGGATAAACGACCGCCTCATGGAACACCTCATGGGATTTCTGCTCCATCGGAAGCCTTTGATGGAGAGACCCACTTGGGGCAGCGGCGTGCACATCCATGAGATCCAGCATGTCACGGCTGCGCCCCTCGTCAATGAGAGGCTCCAAATGGTGTTTAGTATGGGAGGAGCAAGGGCCGGAAAAATGCTAGGCGAGCGCCTGTTGGAAGCAGGGTTAAGGGAACAGAAGGCTGTAGAACGGGTAATCGACCTCATGGAGCACTGCAAGGTAGGAGAGATCAAGCTGGATGGGACGATAAAGATAAAAGAGAACTGTGAAAGATTCGGAATAAAAACCGAGCACCCCTCATGCTACTTCACAACTGGCTTCCTAAATGGCTTCTTTTCTGCGGTCAAGAATAGCCATGTAAAAGAAACTAAATGTATTGCGATGGGAGACCCATACTGTGAGTGGGAGTTCAGGTAGATGGGTTACAATATGAAATAGGAACTCTTTGCAGCCTTCACATATCCATAATTCACGCATAACGTTCGCTCGAACCCAGCCGCTTCTTCAGTCTATTGTATCGTCTAGCCGTTTTCTCAGAATCTCGTTGACTAACTGGGCTTTCACTCGTCCCCTAGCCTTCTTCATGACAATGCCCATTAAAGGTCCAAAGGCGCCCTTTCCCCGCAGCTCGACAAACTCCGAGTTCTTCTCTATCACATCATCAACCAAATCCTCCAGCTCCTTCCGCGACATCATCCCAAGCCCCAGACTCTTAAGAGCAGCCTTGGCGCTAGCCTCTTCGTGACTTGCAAGCCAAGTTAAAACCTCGGGGATACTTTCCTTCGCAGTCTTTCCCTCGCCGATCAGCCTAAACATCTCCCTGAACTGCCCGTCAGTAACGGCTTCAACGTTTACTCCATCCCGCCTCAACGCCTTCAACGTCTCTGTCAATGTAACCGCAATAACGGTCGCAGAAACCTTGGTCTCCACAGCCAAAGACTCGAACAGGTCAAGGTATTCAGAATCCAAAATCTGCTTGGCAAGCTTCTGGTTCAGTTTGTACTCCTTCATCAGCCGATTCATCAGCTGCTCAGGTAACTCGGGAAGACGGCTGCTCAAGCCGTCCAGATACTCCCTGGTCACTTGAATCGGTGGAACATCAGTCTCCGGATACATCCGCGCAGCTCCAGGTCTAGGGCGCATATACTTTGTTGTTCCGTCAGGATTCGCTGCCCGCGTCTCTTCGGGGACACCCTTCAATGCTGCTCTGGCGCGTTCAATCACTGCCTTCAGGGCGTCGGTTGCGTTTTCTAGCGTGTCCGCCACGAAGACCACGGCGTCCATCGGTTCCTTCTTCAGAAGTTTGCATAGCTGTTTCAGTTCTTCTTCGGTTATGCCGTAGGCTGGCATCTCGTCTGTGTGGAATATGCCTCCAACTCTTCCCCAGAAACGTGCAATCCCCGCCAACTCGGACCCAAGCCTCATGCTCTCTGCAAGCTCTTTTTTGAGAAGCCCAGCGAAGCCACGTAGCCTAACGGCCAAGATGGGGTTGTTCTGTTTAAGTGCCTTCGCGAGGACTTTACATTTTGTGTTCGTGAAAACTGGGGTAACGTCAACAAACTTTTCGACAATATCAGCCTCCTTCACTCCCCGTTTCTTCAGTTCCTCCCTAAGTTCGAGGAGGCTCAGTTGCCGTTGAACCTCGTTTTCGATTACTTTGGAGACTAGCTCCAGCTCCTGAACGCCCTTAATCTCAATCAACGCCCCGTCACGTATGGAAACGTTCACGTCCTGACGAATGGTTCCCAAGCCCCGTCTAACCCTGCGGGTCGCCCTCAAAATTCTGCCAATAGCAAAAGCAGTCTCCTCCGCCTCCTCTGGAGAATATATGACCGGGGCGGTGGTAACTTCGATGAGCGGTATTCCGAGGCGGTCGATGCGGTAGCGGATCAGATGCCCATCCTTCCCCGTTTTTCTAGCCGCATCCTCTTCAAGGCTCACCTGCTGAATGGGCACTTTCTTTCCTTTGATGTCGATTTCGCCGTTTAATGCTACTACGCATGTTCGCTGGAAGCCCGTTGTGTTTGAGCCGTCTATGACTGTCTTGCGCATAACATGAATCTCATCCACTGGCTCAGCCTCTATCATAAGAGACGCTATGAGACAGATTTCCACCGCCTCTCTGTTCAGGTCGTGGGGAGGCTCCTCATCCATCTCCACCAGACAAACCGATTCATTGTTTGCTTCGTACAGAATCCGCGTTTCCTTCTGAAACTCGAAAAGAGCCGCGGAATCAACCTGACCCAACTCGCTCTGCGTAGGCCTTAATCTTCTGATAAAAGTGAATTCGGGCTCTCCCTTGAACAGCTTGGGTTCGCAGGAGCAGAAAAGCTTCTCTCTGGTGTCTAACTGCTGATGAATCTCAAGTCCTGCCCTCAACCCAATCTTCGAATATTTCTTGCTCATGCCGTTTTCCTCAATATTCTGTTTCCTCATAGAGTGTTCTGGCTGAATATTCGTTGGCTATGTTTTCTTTGAGAAGCTTCTTCGCCTCTTCAGTTTTGGCTGTTTGACCGAGAATCCACCTGAGTTTCACGAAAGCTGTCTCAGGAAGCATGTCATCGAGGGAGAGAACTCCAATGGCTAGCAGGTCTCTGCCCTGATCGTAAACGTTCATGTTTAACCTTCCCCAGAGGCACTGGGAAGTCATGCAGACAATCACACCCTTTCCGATGGCTTCTCGAATTGCCGAAAAACAGTAATCTCCCACATGACCCAACCCTGTTCCCTCCAGTATAATCCCCCTGTAGCCCTTCTCAACATACCAATCAATCACCTCCGGGTTCAGGTCGGGATAAGCCTTAACAAGAGCCACCTTCTCCTCAAAGTCTGGATTCAGCTTCAGTTTCCGCGAAACATCACGTTTCCTATAGCTTTTGGTCAACATTCTAATTTTGTCGTCTTCCAGTCTAGCCAGAGGCGAAGCGTTTATGGACTTGAATGTGTCTCTGCGGCTCGTGTGACACTTTCTCGCCTTGGTTCCACGATGAAAAACTATGGATGTGTCCGAAACGGTTTCATGCATCGCAATCACAACCTCCGCGAAAGGAGCAGCGGCAGCCGCTTTAACGGCTCCCACCAAGTTAGTGGCAGCGTCTGAACTGGGGCGATCCGCTGACCTCTGAGAAGCAACAATCACCACAGGCACCGGCAGGTCTTGGAGAGCAAAACTTAGGGCTGCGGCAGTGTATCCTAAGGTGTCGGTTCCGTGAGCCACCACAACTCCTGCTACGCCGTTTCGGATGTGCTTGGCAACGGTTTTCGCGGTTGCGATCCAGTGTTTGGCGGTGATGTTTTCGCTGAAAATGCTGAACAGAATCTCAGTGTCTATCACAGCTATGTCTGAAAGTTCGGGAACCACGCTGTAGAGGTCGCTGGCAGAAAGTGCTGCGCGCACACCTCCAGTTCTGTAGTCAACTCGGCTGGCTATGGTGCCTCCAGTGCTCACAATAGCTACCTTAGGCAACCCTTTCTTGTGTTCTGGAAGCGGCGGCGGAGTGAAGGCTGGTTTAACTCCCTCCCCCACCTTCTCTATCTCTGCTTTGGGATCCACGCGTACTCCCACATTGTAGCCGCTCTTCATTTTAAGTACAATATGATGCTCGTCCCCAATCTCTGAGCGAGGAATAAGGATGCCCTCCCAGCTTTCCCCCTCTTTGGTTACGCGAATCACATCGCCGATTTCGGCTCCTACACTCTTCAAAAGTTTTAATGCCTGTCCCCTGTAGCCTGGAAACTCGTCACTCAAGCCCATCTTCTCCTATTTCTGCTCTCCTCAGCGAAGCATGCTGAAAACATATTCCATTACTTCGACCAGCATATTAAAGGATTCAGTTAAGGCGCCTGGAAACGTATGGTCCGTCATAGTCGTATCCTAACCGTTTGTAGTACTCTTTTGTTCCCAAGGCGCTTGTTACCACCATCTTTGTCCGATTGTAGTCTTCCTTGGCGGCTCGTTCAGCCTCAGACAAAAGAACGCCTCCATAGCCTTTGTGCTGCCACGCCCCAGACAGATGTTTTCCAACCGGAACCAAGGGACCGAAAACCCTGAGTTCACGAATTATCGCCGCGTTTTCAGCGGCTATTTCAGGTCTGCTTGCCGTTGCTGATGGAACCCGCAATCTCACGTAACCAAGCAGAACATCGTTAACTGCGTCTTCAGCAGAAATGAACAGTTCCCTTCCGCCCGAAGCCTCTTCCTTGACTGTTTTGACCTCTATTTTGTCAGGGTCAGGCTTCACCTTGTCCTTTAGCCATCTGTGCCCCACTTCCCGACATCTTATGCATCGGCATCTGCCTCCTTCCGCCTCCAGTTTCTCTAAAGCAATTTGCCTAAGGTTGCTCAGTTTCACTCCCGCCTCAATCAGGTTGGCTGGTATGTCCCGTTGAACCCTCATAATTCTGACCCAAGGAGGAACAAACTTTTTCACTTCCGCGATTAGCTGAGCTGCCTCATCTGTAGTGTAGGGGCGGTATTCTCCCTTCTTCCACCAATCGTAAACTTTTGTTCCCTTAATAACCAAGCAGGGATAAAGTTTGATCATGTCCGGCTTAAACCTAGAATCAGTAAATATTTGCCTGAAGCCCTCTAGGTCACGTTCAAAGCTTGACCCGGGCAAACCGGGCATAAGATGATAAACAACCTTCAACCCCGCATCCTTCATTATGCGAGTGGCTTCTACGACGTCCTTTACGCTGTGACCCCTGTTAACTCCGGCGTAGATGTCGTCGTAAACGTTCTGGACCCCCACTTCCACCCGGGTTACGCCCATGGAAAGCATCCTGTCAACATGCTCCTCTTTCGCCCAGTCAGGTCTAGTCTCCACAGTGATTCCAACATTGCGTACTAGGCTGGTCTCCGCCACCTTTTTCGCCTCATCCAGTGAACTGGACTTGGTTTCTGTTATGGCGTCCAAGCATTGTTTAACAAAATCTTCCTGATATTCTGGGGGCGTGCTGGGGAAGGTCCCGCCCATAATGATCAGCTCCACCTTGTCAACCTTGTGTCCTATAGCCTCAAGCTGCTCGATGCGGGTTCTAACCTGCGCATATGGTCTGTAACTGTTTTGCGCCCCCCTCAGCGCAGCGGGTTCGTGACCAGTGTAGCTTTGGGGAACGCCTTCGGTTGGTCCGCCGGGACAGTAGGAGCAGGGCTCCTCTTTTGGGCAAGGCGAAGGCTTCGTCATCACTGCCACTACGGTTACTCCGGAGATGGTTCGAACGGTCTTTCTTCGGAGGATGGGAAGCAGTTTGGTGGTTTCTTCTGGTTTAAGGTGCTGTATTATCTCCGAGTTGGAGGGAACCTTTCCTAAGCTGTGTTTCGCGGCAGCCTTCACCTTAACAGAATCTAAGTCCCTCTTTGTGGGGTTAGGCATCTCCATTAGCTGCTGAATGATGTCTCTGTAGGCGTCTCTGCTCATCAGCTTTCATCTACAAAATATGCTCGTATGCTTTTAGATAAAGTCTACAGTTCCTACTCAAAGGTTTGTGCATACTGCAACATGTCCCTTCAGTTTTTGGTTCGTATTTAACGTCACAACTTTCAGCCGCGCCCTCTCAAGAAGGTCAACGAAACTTTTTGTTGTGAACTTCTTTTTGAGTCCAGTTACCGCGAATACGGCTTGGGGTTTGCCTATTCGCTTCATTTCTATGATTGTTTCCATGGGCTCCGGCATGTTTTGCAGCAGAGTTATGGCGAAGACTTTATCGAAGATGTGGTCAGGGAAGGGTGTGTTGTCCGCGTCTGCGCGAACCAGAACTGTATTGGGCATGTTCTCTGTGCGCTTCTTTGCTTCTCGAAGAGACTCTGAGGACAATTCTATGCCAACCAGAATCCGTACTCTTTTGGCGATATGCTGGAATAAAAATCCTGTTCCGCATCCTAAGTCTAGGACAATCTCGTTTGAGCCGAATTTTATGTTGTTTAGGATGTCTTCTATTTTGGGGTTCTGTTCCCCCGAGTATTGCACATCATAAATCGCTGCTTGCCGGTCATAGTGCCGCATTGTTCCCCGCTTTTGTTCCCATTCCCGCATGCTTCTCAGAAGTTTTATCTTTGTTCGCTCTTCTAATGGTTTCTGTAAGTAGTAGCTATAGAAATTATCCGATTATTCATGGGCGTCAGTTATGGTTTTGTGACAGTTGCCCAAAATTCAAAAAACCCCAATGAGTTGCTTTTGTATCTGTTATTAGCGAAGAAACTAACAAATTTTAAATATTCTTACAGAGAAGAGTCTTTGCTGAAAAGCCTCTGTCAGGTGGGAGGATTTTGAGAAAACCGTCAAACAAAACTAAAATAATTGCTATTGCCTCTTTAACGCTCTTGATTGTCCTAGCTATACCGATTATAAACGCGCAAACTGCAGCCATAACGTTCGATCCAACAAGCGCCGCGCAATACGATTCCGTCACAGTTGAGGGCACGGGTTTTGCGGCAACAACGGCAGTGGGCATAGGGTTCGGTGCAGAGGTAACTGTTACTGACGAAGTCCACGACATTCCTGAACCCTCTGGTTATGGTCCGTTTACAGCTATAGTGAATCATTATCCAATCAAACCGGGTTCCTTTAGCTTTCACTGTGATGTTAGTGATGTAACATCCGATTATTACGATGATTATGGCAATGGAACGCTAAATACCACAAGCATCTACGCTGTCGACCCCTTTGTGAATTATGTAACAGGCGAATTTGGTCGTTCTACTAATAGTCCATGGGATGGCTATACTGTAGTGTTTTACGCCAACTATACTTACTACGAGTATGGCGTGACCCCCGCTGCAGGCGTAACCACAGACCCATCAGGCTCCTTCACAGCCTCAGTTACCGTACCCAATGTATTAGGAGACTACACCTTAACTGCAGTAGATGACCAAGGAAACTTTGCAACTAGTACCCAAACCCTTGAAGTCATTCCAGAGGGTTTGACTTTCGGAGTAATGATGTTACTGTCGTCTGTTGCAGTGGTAGTTGGTTCCCATTATCTCTGGAATCGGTCACGGAAACGAGAGAAATAAGTTACGCTCGACGATGCTTACGAGATCTACACCCCAATCTCCCCTTTTTTTATTCTTATGCCTATTCTTTGATTAGCATTACGATTGGCAGCGATTTTTCTCAAAAGGGGGAAGTTTGGGGTGATGTCTCTGATGTTCGCTTGAATTAACTTTTGGACGAATGCGCGTTATGGTATAATTTTTATTATCAGCATCCGTTAATCATCTAAAGATTGTTGGCGGTCATTGTGTCCAGTCGAAAGCCCGTGGCTACTCTAGAAAACCCAACCGTCGAAGAGGCAGCGGAGTTCATCAAAGCTGCTGTTTCGGAGCATAAAGCCATAATTCTGGTGGGCAACTGCTGGGTAAACTACAGGGGACGGGCAAGCTCCAAACTGGAACCCGGAGAACGAATCGTCATGATCAAGGAGGACGGCTCAGTTCTGGTTCACCGCCCCATCGGATACGAGCCCGTCAACTGGCAGCCCGCAGGATGCATATTCCAAACCCGAGCAAAGGGAGAAACCCTGCATGTTCGCGCTACACGCAGGAAACCCTCCGAGTCAGTCAACATATCCTTTGATCGCGTTTTTCTCGTTTCCGCCATGAGGTTGGTTGATAGGGGAGAGTTTTCTTTGCACGCCAGCGAATCGGACATGCAGAGGGCGATTCTGGTTGATCCGTCCCTTCTGGAGGAGGGCTTCGAGCCTATATCCTACGAGAAGAAGGTTGAACCCGGATTTGTGGATGTCTATGGTGTGGATAGAGACGGAAGAGGAGGACGGCTGGAAGGGACGCGGCGCTGCAATTGGCGAAGTATATTAACTTCGTGAAGACCATGGCAAACAGAGAGCTCAGGGGCATACTTGTGGCTCCCCGTTTGGCTAAAGGCGTTCAGACTCTCCTGACCAGTTTGGAGCTGGAATTCAAGGCCTTGGAGCCTAAGAAATGTGCCGAGGTTTTGCGTAGGTCAGAGAGCCGAAAGCTTGAGGACTTTTTTGAGTAGAACCATCCGTCTGGAAGAAGATTTGTCACCTTACGTAGTATGGTTTCTTTTCTTTTTTCAGCTTATTCATGGTGTTGATTAGAACATAGTCAAAGTCTTCGCCCCATAGGAGCCACCGCAAACCGTGGTAGAAACGTAGAAACTCCACTCCTTTGCTAGTGGTCCGATAGAAGTTTTCGCTCTCCTTCTTCACGCTTATCAGCTTCAGAAGCATCATGACTGGCATGTATTTTTCGAGGCTGTTGCGGTCTAGGTCACATCCGACTATAATTTCAGATTCTTTGGAGCCCAACACAGCTACCCTCAGGATGTCGGCGACAACATCAAACTCCTTCCGCTCCTTCGCCACAAAACATCACCTAGACAGCATACAAGAATGGTGCTCAAACAACTTTAACGCTTGTTTCAAAAGCGGTAATATTTCAAATCTGATAGAAGACACCTCTAGTCATGCGTGTCATCGCTTTTATTCCCGCCTTGCCCTAGTTGAAAGCTAGGAAAAACGACTGGTTTTTAGCTTACGTAGAAGGGATGTTGTTCCTTCTTTTTCATCTGATCCAAAAGACGCATCAACAGGAAATCGTTGTCCTTGCCAAACAGAAGCCATCTGAGCCGATGGTAAGTGTTGAGAAACTCTATTCCCTTTTCAGTTGTTTTATAGCAGATTTCATCGTCGTCATCAAAAGTGAGCAAACTTAATTCCGACAAGGCTGACAGGTAGTTTTCTACGGTCATAGAATCCAATTTGCATCGGTTCATGATCTCCCCTTCCTTGGAGCCTTTGGCTGCCAGCCGCAGAATCTTCGCGACTACCTTAACTTCGTTTCTTTTTTTCGTTTCTACGCACCGCCAAAACGTGATCACGTATTGAACATGGAATTGGTCTATAAGTATTTTAATGCTTATTTCAGTCCAACCAATAGGTAACTAACTGATAGTACAAAATTCTAGAAAAACCCCCGAAAGAACGGTATATTCCAGCAAAAAAAGCCAGTTTTTTTGCAGCTATGACTGTTCCTTAACATTAAGTGGCTGATTTTTAGTCCCAAGCCCAAACGGTAAATATTAGTTCTATTTTTATTGTTTGATTAATCGTTTTGGTGACTCGTTTATGGCTGGGATTGCCTCGAAGAATGTGAAGCTTTTGCGTTTTGGTGGATATTGTGGAATTTTAGGTTCAGTGTTGTCCATAGCGTTGGTTCTAGCGGCTACGGTTCTTTCGTCGTGGTTCAGATGGGAAAACAACGCTTTGAGCGAGTTGGGTGTAGGAGAAGTGTCTTTGCTGTTTAATGGCGCCATGTTGATTGGCGGGGTTCTCATCTTCTTTTTTACTCTTGGAATCCGCGAATATTTTGACGGGAATCGATTGGTCAAAGTTGGAGTAAACTTGATTATTGTCGCAAGCATATTTTTGGCGCTTGTTGGCGTTTTCACCGTTGACATGATAGTGATGCATGGGATTGTTTCTCTTGGTCCATTAATGTTAGCTCCTCTGGGTTTCGTTTTCATTGGTTTGGGAGCTGAAGAAGCAAAACTCAGAAACTTTAGCATAGGAAGTGGAGTGGCAGCGTTGGTCTCCATTTTGGTTTTGCCGATGGTAATCCTGTTTCTTCCGTTTAAGGTTGGTTTCGCTGTTCCAGAGATAATCAACACCATAATCACCACAGTTTGGATATTCACAATGGGAATCAAACTCATCAAACACAAAGAATAAAGATTCATGCCGGTAGACTGGTTCATTCAAGTCGAGTGAAACTCTACGTAATCTGTGATTCTTCTTTGAAATATTGTGTTCTTTAGCAGGCTGCTTTGCTGTATCCACTGTTTCATGGGAATCTGGAACTGTCCGGCGATGCGGGTTAAGGCTTCTTCTAGCGTGTTGTATTTCAGCGGTTTCTGCCGCAGCGCGTTCCTCACGTTCTCTCGTACTTGCCACACTCCAACAGGCATGATGTATCCGGGGTGCGCCTCCCTCAAAACAACCACCAACGCTTGCCTCCGCTCCTTCATAAGCAACTCTCCAACCGCTAAACGAGCCGCATAATAGCAGCCTCCAATGCTGGCATAGGTGCTGCGACCGCCAAAACCTTCCCAGTCAGAATATAAGACTGTGTTTTTGCCGCTGGGATTCCAAACAGTGCCCGGATACCAAGCCTCCATTGCCTCATAGCTCCACTCTCTGGGCATCATCAAAATCTCGAATCGGTTGTCCAGATAGCGGGACTCGTAGACGCGATACTCGTTGATTTCGGGAAACGTTCTGATCTTCTCCATCATATCCTTCGAGATGATGCTGTCCACAGCTGTTATGCTCCAGCGCGTGGGAACCAGCCGTCGCTGCTCCTTCATTCCAAAGGCGCCGACGCTGAAGGCGCGTTGAATCTTCGTAACCATGGTTCCTTTCTGGAAAAGTGTTGTAACCGCTTCAGAGGCTTTCAGGTCATCGTCGAAATAGGCTTTCTGGATGTGGTGATCCCACTTGGAGTTTGAGATTTGCATCTTTTTCAGTGGAGCAGAAGGTCCGAAAGGCTGAATCTGATCATCAAGAACAAGCGCGGCAGAGGGCTTCTTCTTGAGGTTCAACTCAACATCAACAGGGCTAACGGACAAAGCCAAATCGAAGGTTTGTTCCATGATTTTTCCTGAATCCTCAAACTCTTTCACGTGAACCCTGTGCTTTCCTCTCACGAGCAAGGAGCGGAAACCCACAATTTCGTCAATGGACTTTCCAAACCATGATTCGGGCTGGTCATAATGGCTTGTGTCTTCGTGGATGGGGGGAACCAGAGGACCTGCATAAACGTAGGGATAGCCGATTCGACCCACAAAAACTCCGGGTGGGCAAGCACCATCCAAATCAGTGCTCTGAAGAAGAGGTGCAGAGTTGAAGTAAGAACTGAACCGGACAACAAGCGGGCACCGTGTTTTGCCGCACAGAAACTTGCCGCCCTTACAGGCTACACATAGACTGCTTCCCCTAGTCTTGGTCACCAGCTGGTCTCTGCTGTAGTTCAGGTCTGCGGCTAGGTTGTGATCGTCTAGAAGCTTCAGAACCCACTGATTATCCTGCAGAGAGGGCTTAGGCTTCCTCACCTGCCCTACAATCTTGCCGTTTCTCTTTCCTCCAATGGGTCCTCTCATCTTTACTCCGCCGGAAAATGTCAGAAAGTACTAACTTAACTAAGTTAGAAAGAGTTTTCTATTCTCCCAGCAAACTTTCCGTTCAACCGCGGGATTATCACGTTTTCCCAGATTTTATGCTTCCAACTGAATGTCTGTCTGAATTTGGTATTCACATGTCTCATATACGAAGAGGATAGAGTGTGTTGACAGGAGACTCGGCACCAGTTAGAATCCAGTCCAAAAATCAGCCGCATAGGAGTTAAAGAATCGTTGATTATAACGCTTCACTCGTATAAAGGCGGAACTGGCAAGACTTTGCTATCCGTGAATTTGGCAATGATCTTCGCTGACAAGGGCAAAAGGGTCTGTCTGCTGGATTTGGACCTTCGAGCTCCGAGCCTCAGTTCAACATTCCACAACAATAACAAACACTGGATGAACGACTACCTGAACAAAGCATGCAAGATAGACAACATTCTGACAGAATGCACTCCCAAGTACATAAAAGATGGACAACTTTTTGTTGGTTTGGCAGATCCTTCAACAGCAGCCATCCGGGATATGTCGTCCAAGGATCGGAAGTGGGGCATGAAAGCTCTCTGCAGGCTTCTTTCCCTCAAAGACTCTCTGCTGAAAGACATGGATTTCGATTGCGTTATCGTGGACTCTAGCCCGGGACTTCAGTACTCCTCCATCAACGCAATTGTGGTAGCGGGCATGGTGCTGGTGGTAACTTCCATAGACAGGTCGGATGTGGATGGAACACAGAGGATGATACACGACCTCCATGACCTGTATGAAAAAAAGACGGGAATCATAGAAAACAAAGTTCCCCAAACAATGTTATCCGACAGAGCGCACATCAAACTTGACACTCACCAGTTGCCCATCGTTGACGTTGTTCCATGTTCCTGCGATGTGCTCCGATCTGGAGGAGAATACCTGTTCGCCTTTGAAAAAACAGAGCACCCCTTCACGCAAATCTTGCGGAAAATAGCAACAAAAATAGAGCAGTTCTAACTAAGATAACGATTGAATAATCTCAAAGCAGATGGACGGATGAAAAGTGAACATGTCCAACAGGAACTTAAAGGTAATAGCCATAATAGCCATTGTAGTTGTCGTCTTCTCGGCTTTTAACTCCTATTTGCTGCTTGAAAACATCCGCGTTCAAGAGCAGCTCAGCGCCCAAGAAGAACAAATCGGCGACCTACAAAATGCTGTAGAACAGCTTAGTATCCAGAACGAAAAGCTTGATGAGATACAAAGCGCCCTTGAGCAGCTTAACACACAGCAAGAACAACTTGACGAAATACAAAGCTTTCTAGAACAGTTCAGCATCCAGAATGGAGAGGTTGATGAACTTCAAAGCGCCCTAGCCCAGCTGGATGCACAGAGAGAACAAATTGAACAAATACAAACAGCTCTGGAACAGGTTAGCACAAATGAAGGACAGATTAGTGAACTGCAGAGCGCTCTAAACGAAGCAAAACTCGACATTGAAGAAGCAAAGTCGAACCTGTCTAACCTAACCAATCAGATTAGTGCCCTAAATCAAAGCACGTCCACAAGCTTGGCTGAAATCGGAGCCACCGTTGAGACGCTTGAGGGGCTCCTGTCAGAGCTTTCGAATCTGGAGGCAATTGTTGACCAACTTCTCATCATGACACCAACGGAAGTCTACGAAGCAGCATACAGATCCGTTGTGGTGATCAGAACGCCCGTGGGGCAGGGTTCAGGATTCCTATACAACACCTCAAACATCATAGTCACCAATTACCATGTCGTCACAACCGAAACCGACATCGAAATCGAATTCTTCGACAGAACCAGAACACAGGCAACCGTGATAGGCTCCGACGCTTACGCCGACGTAGCTGTGCTGTCAGTGCCAACCGCCCCAGCTGAGGCAACACCCTTGAGTTTCGGTAACCAAAGCGTCATCGGACAGCAAGTAGTAGCCATAGGCAACCCTCTTGGGCTTACAGAAAGCCTTTCCGTCGGCTACATAAGCCAGGTCAACAGGCTCCTTGACCTTGAACCCATAATAATTCCTGTATTACAATTGGACTTAACTATTGCCCCCGGCAGCTCAGGAGGACCATTACTGGATATGACTGGAAACGTTGTTGGAATAACAAACGCGGGCACCGATGTGGGTTTTAACTTTGCGGTTCCCGTCAATATTGCAAAGCGAGTGGTTACATCCATCCTAGAAGAAGGCGAGTATAAACACCCTCTTGTAGGCTTTACTATATTAGAGTTGAGCCCAGAAGTCATAACTTCCTACAGCATCGTGAATGTTGACTCTTCCCAAACTGGGCTTCTGGTTATGGATGTGATTCCAGGCTATCCAGCAGAAGAGGCTGGATTAAAGCCGGCTGTACTCGGAATTCAAGGTTATACAGCCATGGATATTGTTCTGGCTGTGGATGGTCATCCTACCCTCACCCTAGAAGACTGGAGTGCATACATGGAAGTGGAGGTGTCACCTAGTCAATCTGTCACTTTGACTCTCTGGAGGTCTGGTGTGACGGAATCAGTGGATGTTATCACTGCGGAGCGACCGCCCTACGAAGGGTGATTAATTTTTTTCTTTTCTTTCACTGTACACTTTGGGCTTTTCTAATCTTGAGCCGAAATCTAGAGTGGCAGATAGGAAACACTAACTTCTTGACGCTAAATCTTTAAGTTCCTTAGGTGTAGCATTAAGCGGCGAATAATGATGAACCTTAAGGTGCCAGTCATTATAGTGAACTATAAGACGTATTCTGAAGCCACCGGAAAAAAAGCAGTTAAACTGTCAAAAACAGCAGAAGCCGTAAGCCTAGAATCCGGAGTTAACATATGTGTGGCTCCCCAAGCGGCAGACATAGCATCCGTCTGTGACGCTGTCTCAATTCCAGTTTTGGCTCAGCACATAGACCCCATAGTTCCAGGTAGCTCCACGGGGCACATCCTCCTTGAATCTGTAAAAGAGGCTGGAGCAGTTGGAGCCTTAATCAACCACGCGGAGAGGCAGCTGAAACTGTGCGATATCGAAGCTATAGTCGCAAGGATCCGAAAAGCTGGCATGGTTTCTGTGGTGTGCACTAGCAATGCTGCGGTAAGCGAGGCTGCTGCCGCACTTAAGCCTGACATAATTTCTTTGGAGCCGCCTGAGCTGATAGGAACCGGAATTCCCGTTTCCAAAACTAAACCTGACGCGGTCACTCAAATGGTCACACTTGTTAAGCATGTGAACCCCTACGTGGTGACCCTCTGCGGTGCGGGAATAACAAAGGGCGAGGATGTGGCTGCCGCATTGAAGCTTGGCACCATGGGAGTTTTGGTTGCCAGTGGAATAGTGAAAGCCAAAGACCCGCGCAAGGTGCTTATGGAATTTTCAGAAGCCATAAGTGAAACGATGTGATACTTGATTTTGAAAAACGGTGCACCGACTTAAAGATGTTGAAATCAGCAGATGTTTGTTAGGGGAACTGATGATTGAAAGTTGGACTCAGATGTATTTCATGCATTCTTAATCGTGGCTACCTGCAAATCCAAGAAGCCACAGACGACAAGAATCTACAATTCAAAACCCTGTCAGCCGTTCTAGGTTTCTTGGCTGAAGAATTCAAGCCAACAGCCAATCCCGCCGATTTAGGCACAAAACGGGACCGTCTGATACGGAAGGAAACCGGAAACCCTGACCCATACAAAAAGAAGAAACAACTCAGCAACAGAAAGGCTCTAGAAGTTGTTCCCCTCGCAAAAAGCATCGTATCGAAGGAAACTTCGCCGGAGCTGCGGTTCAGGAAGGCTTGTCTCTCAGCCATTGTAGGCAACATCATGGAATTCGATTTGCCCGATAACCCGTTCAAGTTCTCGGATCTTGAGAAGCTGATTCAACAGGCTGAAAAGGACCTAGCCTTGGATGAAATCCCCAAAATCTTCGACAAGGCAAAGAATGCAAAAAGTGTTCTCTACCTAACAGACAACGCCGGAGAAGTAGCCTTAGACTCGCTGCTTGTACAGGAACTGAAAAATCTGGGCGCCCATGTTACAGTAGGCGTCAAGGACGGCCCTATACTCAACGACGCCACATTGGAAGACGCCAAAACTGTTGGAATGGACAAAGTGGCAGACAGGGTGATGTCCACAGGCTCGGATGCCGTTGGCTTGTTTCTCGAAGAATGTTCAGGCGAGTTCTTGGAACTTTACAATTCTGCGGATTTGGTTGTGGCCAAGGGTATGGGTTACGCTGAAACCCTTACGGAACGTCAGCTTCCGGTTCCTCATGCTCTGCTTTTGCGGACAAAATGTAGCACAGTAGCCAACCACTTTAATGTGGGTACAGGAAAAAACATAGCCAAGCTCTTGCATTAAATCTGACGGGATGCCAACAAAGTGGATTTACCCAAACTAACTCTTGGGCGAAACGTTCTCTCCGACGTTAACGAGGCTCTAGGCAGAGAATGGCTTGTAACCAACGGGTTAGGCGGATACGCGTCTTCGACAGTTCTGGGAATCAACACCCGAAAATATCATGGTCTCCTTGTTGCAGCCCTTAATCCCCCAATAAATCGCTGGGTTCTACTAACAAAACTTGACGAGGAACTGAAGATCGGAACAGAAACTTACGCTCTGGGAGCAAACGAGTTCCATGATGTCATGCACCCTGAAGGGCACCGTTTTCTTTCCAGTTTTGTTCTCGGTCCTCTTCCAACCTTCAAGTATTCTGTGGAGGATGTTGGCATCCAGAAAACGGTTTTTATGCCTTACATGAAAAACGCAACAGCAGTAATCTATGAAGTTTCTAATCCCTTGGAAGAGAAGGTCTCTGTCCGCGTCTCGCCGCTCGTCAATTCAAGGCACATCTACAGCATGACAGATAAGGACGCGTTGCTGTGGAGCTTTATTCAGAAGCGCCTCGGAGAAGCCGCGGTAATTGAGACGTCAGATTCGCTTTCATCCCTGATTCTGTCCTCAGGCAATGACGGCTCTTTATGACGGCTCTTTTGTGGAGGAGAGCTGGTGGGTCGAGAAAATCTTCTTCAGGGTTGACGCCTCCCGAAGCGAAAGCAGCACCGACGACCAATTCAGACCCGGATTCTTCAAGTTTTCTGTTGGTTCCAAAGAGAAGAAACGGTTTCATGTTCTCGCGGTGGCTGGAAGAGAATGGGAAGAAGCGCAGAGCCTCTTTTCATCTTTTGGTAAACGAACCGAAGACATTGAACTGCTATACCTTGAGGAGTTGAAGCGGCGAAAAGGCTTGCTGGAGCAGTTCAGGGAACGTTACGGTGACTCGAAAATGGAGGGCTGGCTGAAGTGGCTCATCCAAGCGGCGGATTCGTTTATTGTTTCTAGGGCTTCAACCGAAAAGAAGTCCGTGATTGCGGGTTACCACTGGTTTGATGATTGGGGAAGGGACGCTCTTATTTCGTTGCCCGGGCTGACGCTTGTAACAGGAAGATTCAGGGATGCACAGGAGATTCTGTTGACTTTTGAGCAATACTGTCATAAGGGGGTCATCCCGAACCGTTTCTCAGACAAGGCTGGAGACATCCCCCTGTACAACACCGTGGACGCCACCCTATGGTTCTTCAACGCGGTTCTCCAATACCTCAAGTACACCGGCGACTCCAATTTTGTTCAAGAAAAATTGTGGAAAACATTGAACCAGATCATGGAGCATCATGTTCAGGGAACCATCTTTGGCATCCGCATGGAAGAAGACGGGTTGATTGCTCATGGTCCACAGCTTACTTGGATGGACGCCACCACAGTTGACCGTTTTGTTACGCCTAGAGACGGGAAGGCAGTGGAGATTCAAGCCTTATGGTATAACGCCCTCAAAACTATGCAGTTGCTGGCAAAACGTTTCAATCAGGGAGATAAAGCAGAAGAGTACTACCGAATGGCTGAGAAGGCTAGAGAAAGTTTTTCACGGAAGTTTTGGAACGCCGAGAAAGGATACCTCTTCGATGTGGTGAATAAGGATGGAGTTGATTCAATGTTGCGACCAAACCAGATTATTGCTGCCTCGTTGGATTTTCCCATAGTCGACGGTAAGAGGGCAGAGAAGATTGTTGAGGCTGTCTGGAAACGTTTGTGGGGACAATATGGACTGAAAACCCTTCCTGACGACGATCCCAGATACATCGGAAAGTATCTCGGCGACTGGACTCACCGCGACAGCGCATACCACAACGGCACTGTCTGGGCGTGGCTTCTAGGACCCTTCACCACAGCCTTCCTGAAGACAAGAAATCATGAGGAACTTTGGCGGGAATTTGCTTTCAAGAGTTTCTTGCAGCCCCTTTTCCGAGAAGAAATACACCGTGCGGGGTTGGGAACAATCAGCGAAATCTTTGACGGTGACACGCCTCACATTTCCAGAGGATGTATCTCTCAGGCTTGGAGCGTAGCTGAGCCGTTAAGAGCATACGTTGAGGACGTGGCTTTTGTTAGACCGCCGCACGAAAAAGAAGTTCTGGAGCCTTTTGCGTATTAGCAAATGTCTGAAGGCAGCAGAAAACAGTTCTTTCGCTTATATCGTAAATCGAAATATACCTTATATGCAGTGCTTGGCATCAAAAATCTGTGGATGCGTGCATTTCTATTTTCTCCTTTGAGGTTCACGAACCGATTTGTGCGCATTCACTTCCACCCTCAAGCAGATTACTCTTTACAAGGTTCATGATTTAATCCCAACCCAAACCGAGTGATTGCTTTGAATTGGTGCGTGCTAATTCTTAAACAAATAAATAAAGAAATGACACCTATAATGAAAGGGGATACTCTGTGAATACAAAAGAAATTGCAGTTGTCATTGCTTTTTCAGCTGTTACAGTGGTTTTGAATCCTCGTTTTTCAGGAATTGCCATCCCTTCATTCGTGCCGACTTTGTGGTTCCAACTTTGGGAAATAGCAGTTGTTGCTGCTTTCTTCTTATTGGGCATAAAATCGGCTGTAGTCGTAGCTATCCTAAATACAGTTGTTTTACTAGCTATTTCACCGGGTAATGCCTTCAACGAACCCATCGCTAATCTATTTGCAATATTGAGCACTTTAGTAGGCATCTACGTAGCCTACAAGCTCTTGAACCCAAAAAGTTACGGAGAAACGCCAATTCCTAGACGCAAAATGGTTCTTTTCTCCACGGCATTAGGAATAATCTCTAGATTGGCAATAATGTTGCCTTACCTCTACATTGTAGCATCATTATTAATTAAGTATTCCGTGATAATAGCAATACTTCCTTTAATTGCTATATATGACTTGATAGTAGCGCTCTACACTGTTCCTCTCGGATACCTAATCGCTAGCGCAGTAAATAGATATGTCAAACTCACCAGCAAAATATAGTCTCTTCCTCCAATTCTTTGCTTTTGAATAATGCAAAAAATCGTTTGCTTTCAATCAGTCTCTTGGAACCTGACCTGTGGTCAGGAATCCTTCAAGAACCCTGTTGAATTCGTCTGGCTTTGTTATGGATACAAGAGCGGCGTCTTTGAATACGTATAATTTTGAGCCAAGGATGCTTTTTTTCATGTATTCAACGTCTTCCATGGTCATTAGATCATTCTCTCCATGAAGAATCAAAGTTGGAATTCTTACTTTTTCCAAGAAAGACCGAACATCTGTTTCAGCGAGCAATTTCCAAGTTATCAATAAAATTTCCGGGGGCACCTTACTCGCAGACCTAATTCCCAAGCGTGGCCTCACATCCACGTAAGGATGTGGCGCGCGCGACAATAGATTATCGTTAAACTTCTTCAGTCCCCAAGAAGGCGATTGAAGTGCCAATGCCCAAAATTCTTCAAACCATTTTTTAACTTCATTGTTGTCAGCTATCGATGGTTTTGGGTTCGTAGCCAGCAACGCTAATTTAGCGATACTTCCTGGATTTTCAGCTACATATCTAATGGCCAGAGTACCTCCAAAAGCTGTGCCCACAAGATAAATCTTTGAGTCCTTTAGGTCTTCAACTATTGCTCTAAGATTTTCTGTAAACATATTTAATCTATATTCCGTCGGTAGATCTTCGGAAACAAACAATTCTTCCAAAGCCATAATCGCGACTTTATGTTTCTGAGAAAAATGATGTATTTGTGGCATGAAATGAATTGAAAACCATACTAAAAGAATGGTTGGTTCTCCTTCGCCATAAACAAAATATGGTATCTTCTTGCCGTTTTTTATGATTACTCTTTTTCTTCGAATTTTCCTCCTCATCCTTTCTGCTACAGCAACATCGTCTGCAATACCTATCCCTTCAGTATAACACTCGTTAGCCTTTTCATGATCACTCATTGATGCGCATAGATCGCCATAGTTTTCAATAGCTATTGTTCTTTCCTTTCTCCACGCCTTATCGTTTCCCATCATTTCAAGTGCCCGAGAATAATTCTCCAAAGCGTCTGAGAACTCGAACTGTCTTCGAGACTTTTCTCCTGCCTTCAACAAGTAAGGAATAGCTTTTGGAGCATTTTTGGAATGGTAATAATGGAGTCCCAACTCGCTTGCGAAATCCATCAAACGGTCTTTATATGTTTCTTCAAAATACTTGGCAACCAGTGAATGATATACCCTTCTCAGCTTTGGTTTAATTGCGTTGTACAAGGCTTCTCTTATATTTGGATCATCGAACCTATACTCTTCTCCATCAGCATGAATTAGCTGATGTTCACTTTCGATGCTAATTAATGTCTTGAGCACCCTAAGTCTATTTGAACCAGTGACCTTTTCAATTATTTCTGGCGAAAATACTTCTCCAACAACAGAGGCAACATCCAGAAAATCTCTCTCTTCTTCCTTTAAGAGACGAATCTTAGAAGCAGACGCAAGTTCGAGCTCCTCTTTTTCATTTACCGTTTTTGAAGAGGCATACCTTTCCACCGTCTCTAATTTTTTTCGGGTTGTCTGGTTCTCCAAATGACGGTGTGATCTAGGTAGTTTTCCCGTTTCTAATTCCAGAATCTTTGCCTCTATGTCTGTTGAAGTATGCCATAAATTTTGAAAAATTCCATTAAAGGTCTCAACCAGAGATGCACAGTTTGTGCAGATGCATACATCATCTTTTCTTCTGGTTAATGTCCCTTCCTCAGGTCTAATGAAGAACATAACTTCTTCTTTGTCTTTTGTCACCATTCTGGGCAGATGCATCATTTCCGTCTTAGGATTTTTTGCCCTGAGGTTAAGTTCAGCTTTCAATTGTGGCTTGAATACTTTAAAAGATTCTAGATTCTCCCTGTTTATATCTGTTATAAACTGGAATCTTATCCTATTCTTCAATGGGTGATTGTAGGCTGCATCAAAAACTCCGAATTGTTCAGCGCGGGCTAAACATGGTAGTGTTAGTATTCCTGCGAATTGTTCTTTTGTCTCTTTTAACATCTGAAACATTTTCAGGTGAATTTTTTTGTTTCCTTCGATGATTACGAATCTTTCATGTTTAGTTGTGGGTTTTGTTTTGCTGATAGTTTTCCAGTCTTCAAGTAAGCCCTGTTTTTCTCTCTCTACTGTAAGCGCTTCTTGTTTTCTGGTATTTATGATCAGATCTAATGCTTTGTCAAAAGGGACTGCCATGAAGCGTGTGGGAGATTCCAGAGTTGGCTCAACTAAACCTTTAGCTTGAAGCTTCTTTAGAATACGGTAAACAAGTGATCTGGCGATTTTGGTTTGCTTTGCGATTTCTCCGGCTGTTAATATCACGTGTTTGGCTAAGAAAATGTAGATGTCTGCTTCTTTGTTTGTGAGTCCGTAATCTAGTAAGACATTCCTAGCTTTCTTGTGAGCCATTTTCGGTTCAGCCCGTTAAGCTGTGACTGACTTTTGTCACAAACACATCCTTAATTCCAATAACGCCCTTAACTATTTTTTGATGAGGATCATTGGAAAAATCCATCAGGAGGAGGTGAAAAGTAATGAATAAAAAAATTTTAGTTTTAGTTGTTGGTTTGCTAGTGTTATCTATTACTCTAACTCCGTTTGCGTTAGCAAAACCTTGGGAATATCCAAAGAACAATGACAATTTTGAAAGCTACTACGTCGAACATGAGAATCTGCCTGTCACAGATCTTGAAGTAGAGTATAAACCCAACGAAGAGAACCCAAATGTGCAAGTATACAGATGGGGGGATAACATAGGAGATTATGAGATTGTGATTGGTGGTGTAAAGCATTATTTCCGAGGCATTGATTTTGCATACGAACAAGATTGCGTATGGACTGCCATTGGCGCTCCATTCATTAATATAGGTGGTGTACCTATGGGGTCTAAGTCAAACATTTGGAGAATTGAGTATAAGTTTGACTTTTCAGCTTTTGAAGGCGGAATTGACGGTACGTTAGAGATGCTGTTTGTGTACAATAACGGCATACTTTCTATACGCAGCTTGAGAGGAACAGGAGATCTTCAGAACGTTCAAATATTGGCTACGGCGGTTTTAGGTGTGCATAGTGGCGTAGTGATAGGCTGGCCAAACATACCAGGGGCAACAACATAGTTGGGCATCAATACTTGCAAACAAATTCCCTTATTTTTTATTTTTATATCAAAGGAAGTGAAAATGGTTGAGTTTAGAGCGAATAATAGAAGCGCTTGTCGGCTTGGGACTTTCACAAACTGACGCAGAAGTATATGTCCACCTTGCCACAAAGGGTCCAAAGACTGCAAGAAACATCAGTGACAGCCTCCCAATCAACAGGCGACAAATATACCGCAGTTTAAAGAGCCTCCAAAGCAAAGGTATCGCAATGGTCAACAGTGAATTTCCATCCGAATTCTCTGCACTACCTTTCGAGAGAGTAGTGGACTTGCTATTGGAAGTGAAAAAGGAGCAGGCGAAGTCCTTGGAAGCAAGCAAAGCTCAACTCATTTCAGACTTCCGAAGAGAAAAGAAAAAAATTTAACCCCAAATGCACAAATTTAGGGTTCTTTTTTGTCAGGCTCCTGAACGAAACTGATTATAAAAAATGCCGCAATCACTTCTGCGATGCTGAATAAATAGAAGGGTAGTGCAGGGTCGACAGCTTCAAAAAGGAATCCTCCGGCGATTGTTCCGGGTATAGTTGCGAGACTCGTAGTCAACTGCCAAAGAGCTAATATTCTTCCTCTTGTCGCCTTGGGTGTGAGGTTAGCCTGCAGAGCTTCATAAACCGGGGTATAAAATATGCCAGTTGCTGTGACAAATAAGACTGAAATCAACGCTTGCAGAAAGGAGCGGGACAGGGCAAACATTATTGCGCAAGGGGCACATGCCAGCAGCGAAACAATCATAACCTTCCTTTTGCCAACATTATCGCTAACCCATGCTCCAGGAATCTTCAACAGCGTGACCAGAAATTGGATGCTCACAATTGGAGCCCACTGGAGAGGCGTAAGCCCAATAACCTTTGTCGCATACAAAATATAGTACGATGCCACGGCTCCATTTGCAAATGCTACCAAGGCGTATGAACAAATGAGACCTTTCAGACTGGAAGAAAGTTGATGTGGCAGTTTAAGCCAATCTCTTAGTCTGCCCTTATCTGATTTTTGCCAAGTTTCCTTAAGGAAATAGAATATTACCAGAGCTGAAAGAAAGGAGAATACTGAAGTGAAAATGCATGCCAGTCTAAAGCCATCTAGGACTCCGTACTCGTTCATAATCCATCCTCCCATTAAGAGCGCCACAGCTACCGGCAGGGAAGAGATTACTTGAAGCGAGGCTATTCCTGCGGCTCGTTTTTTTGGAGGTATCGAATCGGCGACTGTTGCCGAGGAGGCTGGACCAGATATGGAGGCAAACGTGGCAACTATATACACCAAGGCAAACAGTCTCCAATCTTTTATGACTGCAAAAAGCAAGGCTGAAAATCCGCCATAGAAGGCGGCGATAAACATGATTCTTCTTCTGCCATAATAATCTGCGATTAACCCTCCTAAAAGAAAGCAGATACAGCCGATTAGAGAAGCTAGTGCTGCTGTCAGTCCAAAGGAAAATGCGCTTCCACCAAGCTCGACAAAATATAGGGTAACATAGGAATTTATTAACCCGCTACCAAAGCTTTTGAGTGCTGTGCTGGCTGCGATGACTGGAAAGTTGCCTCCAGAACGTAAGCCGTTGGAATCGCGCTTTTTTAAAAAATCCACCGCAGTCATCTTCAATATCCCGCAACAGGATTAGTTAGTGAGGCGTCATCTTGTAGTTCCTTGTTACATTCTCTACGTTTCCGTTCTCCAGTGCATAGATTTCTGTCAGATTCTTCTTCCAGTCTCTCTCATACATCAGAGGGTCATCGATTCTTTTCTCCGAAGGGTCCACGTGGACCCATCTCTTTTGCTTATTATCCCAAACTTCAGTCCACACATGGTCGCTCATGTCAAGGATTAGTCTAGCCCGGTATTTATGGGCTAAACAGAGGGCTGTGAAGAGAATACTGTATTCTCCGCATCTTCCCTTTCCAAAGTCAAGTATTTCTAGGGGCTCATTGTGGCGAACAATGTCTTCTTTTGTCCACTTCATTTTTGTGTGGAGCCAATCCAACAATTCCTCAATAGTGTAGCGCCTCTCGAAGAAACCCATCAGCTTAGAATGCAGCTCTTGGCGTGCCAACTCTTTGCTGAGTTCTGTGTACTTTTTAAGGGCTTCTTCACTGACAGACACCATTTTGTGGTCACCGTGACTATCGAATAGGTCAGTTGATGTCTTTCAAAATCCTTGTGAAACCACAATCAATAGTTAAAATTTAACCCCCAAAAATAACCAATTACAAATTCATGCTCAACAGACTTGAATCTTTGAACCCTCAAAAGTTTGGCTTAAGATCTCCTCAAGATTGGGTGATCCCTTTTCTTGGAGTTCATATCTCACCTGCGTTGAAGGCTTATTCAGTTTCAGAAACCTTCCTATGTCAGTTGGTGTGCCTAAAATCACAACATCGCAGGGAATGGAGTTGATAGTCACCTCCAAATCTTTCATCTGATGTGCACTGTAACCAAGCGCAGGAAGTACTGCTTTCAAGTGAGGATACTTTTTGTAGGTTTCGGCGATGGAACCAACAGCGTATGGTCGAGGGTCAACAATCTCTTCTGCACCAAAACTCTTCGCTGCCAAGGTTCCTGCTCCATACGGCATTCCCCCATGGGTCAATGATGGACCGTCTTCAACAACTAGGACTCGTTTATTCCTAACGAGCTCTGGGCTATTGATCATTATTGGTGAAGTGGCCTCAATTATTATCGCTTCAGGATTCGTTTCTTTAACGTTTCTCTTCACGATTTCGACACTCATTGGGTCAGCAGTATCAACCTTGTTGATTACCACTACATGGGCTAACCTAAGGTTGATCTCACCTGGATAATACCCAACTTCATGTCCCGCTCTATGAGGGTCTGCAACGACTATGTGGAGATCTGATTCAAAGAAAGGTAGATCGTTATTTCCACCATCCCAGATGATTATATCCGCCTCCTCCTCAGCTCGATGTAGAATCTTCTTGTAATCAATACCAGCGTAAACAATAGCGCCCCTCTTTAAATGGGGCTCAATATCCTCTCTCTCCTCTATTGTGCATTCACACACGTCTAAGTCCTTCAACTTTGAGTAGCGCTGGCAAACACGTTTATTCAAATCTCCATAAGGCATGGGATGCCTAGCAACAACAACCTTGTAACCCATATTGCTCAAAATCTCGTAGACTCTGCGAGACGTTTGGCTTTTTCCAGAACCTGTTCGCACAGCACACACCGAGACTATCGGAACCCTAGCTTTCAGCATTGTCGCTGAAGGTGCGATCAGGCGGAAATCAGCACCTGCGGCGAGAGCTATGGACGCTTTGTGCATGACGTATTTATGGGAAACATCGCTGTAGGAAAAAATGACTTCCTTAATCTTGTATTTCCTGATTAGTCTTGGAAGTTCTTCTTCCGAGAAAATTGGAATCCCATCAGGATAGGTGGGACCAGCTAATTTCGGGGGGTAAATTCGCCCTTCTATTCCGGGAATTTGAGTTGCTGTGAAAGCCACAACCCTGTAAGCAGCGTTTTTTCGGAAATAAACATTGAAGTTATGGAAATCTCTTCCAGCAGCACCCATTATGACAATTCTAATTTTCTCCATGTCTTTCCCTACCTAGAGGCATTCTCATTTGAATACAATCTCTTATGTACTTACAGAAAAAGCATCTGGAGTGGTTGTGGAAAGTCTGTTGGAAATCCCGCGAGCGCATTATTATAAGGGTTAAATTTTAACTTTGGGTTTGGGGTTGGGGGGGTTAAAATCAAACGTTGTTCATTCCATGTGAATTGTGGTTTGTGCAACAAATCTTTTAGTTGAGATATAGAGAGAATTTTGGGCTATAGCGGCTTTTGACGATTAGAATCAGAATGAGGACAGAATAATGAAGTGGGTGGATAAAAAAATAAAAACCAATTTAGCAGTATGGATTCCCCTATTATTAATTAATTTAGCCTTGTGTATCTGGCTTTGCTCTGTAATCGAAATTATAGGCAACGAAGTTCTCTTACCTACCAACAGTGTAGTTGGAAAAGAATTCTGGTTCTATGAGAGCACACTCAAATTGTGGAAAAGTGTTTACATGATAGTAATATTTACTGCAACAGGGATGTTAATCGCATCTGGATTAGTGACTATACTAATCACTCAACCTCAAAGATTAGTAAAAAAGGTCAAATTAAAAGATAAACAAATTCTCTTAAAAGAAAACGATAACAATCCATTAGAAAAACCAACTGTAGCCATAAAGAATTAAGTAAAAAGGTAATTTGAAACAAACGCGCTCAACACACTAAATCGTAATAGGGTTTGGGTTGGGTTTGGGGTTAAAATTAAACCCAAACCCCAAATTGTGATGGGTATACCATTAATTAAACCAAAAATAATATTATGGATTCGCGAGATATAATATAAAAACGGGATATAGAATGAGATATATGACAGATGTTTTGGCTAAAATTGGGGGAGAGGCTGATGCTCTGGTAGGTATTGTAGGAGGTAGCGGTATTTGGACTGGAGACAGCGGCAGAGAGCATCGAGATGATTTAGCAAAAATACTGGTGAATTTTCTTTTGCAATCCCAGCCTGACCATGTAATAATGGCTCCTCAGGTCGCGGACGCGCCAGTCTTGGATGTATTTCAGCTTTTCGGTTATCCAAGATCGCTTTATGACACACCCGAGGCCAAGAAGACACTCTCTGATTTCTTCTATAAGTGGGGTCAATACTCAATAGAATTCGATTATGAAGCTTTTCATGACAAGGTTCAAGAAAACACCAAAAAGAAACACCTCTTAGTAACGCGTAAGAGCTATCCCACATTTCCTAAAACAACAATACCCTACAAGGCTGGATTCATCTATATAGGTCAAATAAATAGTGGGGCGTTAGTTGAACGTTGGCGTATAGTCTTTAGAGACGTGCCAAATAGCTATAGACACTTCTTATGGTTAATCCCGATGAATATGATAGTTGCCGGATTCGAAAGTGAGGAACTTGTACAGATAAGTGAAACTTCTGATCCACTCAAGCGTGCGCAGAAGGTTCTTGATCTACTCAGAGAGAAAAGATGGGGATGGACAGGTGGCGCCCCCTAATCTGCTCCACAGTCAATAAAAGAATCTCATCCTGTTGGGTTGGGATTAAAATTTAATTCTAGGACATTTCTCGAAAGAGTTTTTAGTGTTTCCTCATTCATATAACAGGCTCTTTCTTTTTGGATAAACAAAATATGCCTTCAACTTTTTGGGTTTGGAGTTAGAAGTTAACGCCAATAACTCTGACTCTCTAAAAAGCGGGAACAAAAAAACAAACATGAAGCGAATATGTGAGAAAAAACTATAACTCGATACGGCGAAATAGGCTGTTTATGAGAACCGATAAACTCGTTATAGGGGCAATAGTGCTAGCTTTAGCTGCAATCCTGCTTGCTGACGCCATCCTGACCACCGTAGACCCAGCCAGCCAGATGTTTACGCCAAACGACGTTAAAGGCATAGTTGGCATGGCTTTAGTGGTGGTAGCGGCATCCTATTTCCTAAAAACAAAGTAACAAAACCAAAAATTCCCTTTCTTTTTTGTTTGAACTTTTCCCTAAAACCCTAAACTGCAACAGCGCCCACTCTGTCTGTTACTGTCAGTTAACCACTCGGCTTCCTGACAAATGCATCCAATTCTTACTGTTTGCGTTTCCTGAAATAGACTAGCGGACTGGCGCAAATTAGGACCATGATGATTGCTGCAACAATCCATGTCCAATACTCTTTGCTTGGAAGCGGGGTTACATCAGCCTTCTTTGGCAGATTAATGCTTACATGATGAGAACTGCGGGTGTAAGTTCCGTCAGAAACAGTATTCACCACTGTTAGGTCTTGCCGAGATTCCCCTCCATTGGCGCTCAAAGAACCATCATGTTGCGTCCATCCATCCGTTACATCGTCATCAAAGTTGTCGCTAAAGGTGGTGGGATGTGCTCTGGTTAAACTGATGTTTTTGACGGTGTCGCCAGTTAGGGCAAAGTTGTTTTCAGTATAGGTAGGGAAGGATGGGCCTGTCTTAGGCTGAATGGTTAAGTTGTATGTTCCAGTTGGGGCAGTAACAAAATAGTATCCCGAAGGATCAGAGTACCATCCGCAGTGGAATTGGTTTAACGATGCAAGGGCGCCTCTTATTGGTGCCCCAGAGGAATCTGTTAGATAACCTGATAGTTTGTAGCCTGAACTTAGTGTAATGTTTTTTGAAATGTCTGAAGTTCCCACGGTAAAC
>SMTZ1_10002976_pt1 | contig 33404 bp, 38 predicted proteins | sample DeeMarSWOR136_30_FD_25667 | JGI IMG/M metagenome (IMG submission 25667) | reverse complement strand
TGAAAGAAAAACTCCAAAATTATTAGACTCGTCCATCTTCCATTGTACCAACATTAAGATTCTTGACGAATATTTTCTCCATTTTTTGGAAAAAAACATGATGATAACATTGACCATGTATTATAACAATTAATTAACATCCATTACAAACCTCAAAAATTTGAAAGGGGCAATTCTCCAGACATAATCGAATTGAATTTTCTCAAAAGGTGGCGAGGTTATTGGGAAATCAAGGTTTAGAAATCAGAAATTTTAGTTCCGTTTGTCTAAGCAAAGAGAAATGCTAAGAGCTACTTTCTCAATTTATTATGTGACTTCGAAAAGCATTAAGCCTTACAGGCACCCGCAAACGCTACATAAGCGGATTTATTTTCTCTTTTTTAAACTAGTCAATAGTATTCAACAAAAGGAGGCACTTATGGCTTATTTCAAATCTTTTGGTTTGTGTAAATTTGTCTAGCTCCAAACTGTCATAGGTTTTCTTGAGGGAAATTATAGCCAAGTTTTTCATTTTGCAGAATGTCTTAATTTGTCAGAGTTCCTAGACGATTTTTTTAGAATTGGCTTTTTTTCCCCAAGAATCTAAAGGGGTAGGGGAGTTTCTAATGGATAGTTTTCGGATTACTAGGTCAACTAAACCCCTAACGAGAGGTTATGTAGAGAGCCGAAAAGCAAACAATTAAGTGAAATTCTTAGAATCCTAGTCAAGAAACATTGACCGAAAAAGTTTGTGTGTATCATTCATTTGGTCAAGAAATCTTTACAAAAACCCTTTTAGGCTTCTTTCGTCATAAAATAATCTGTTGTGTTTTATAATATGAAGAAAATCACAACAATAGTTACTCTATTACTGATTTTTTCTTTTATGCTTGTTTCTGTTTCAGAAATCGGGATAGTAAAAGCACAAAGCACAATTTACATCACGGTTGATGGAACCGTTGAAGGAACCGATAAGATTCAGAGAGACGAAAATGTTTACACATTTACCGACAACATTAATGATTCAATCGCTGTGGAAAAAGACGATGTTGTGATTGATGGGGCAGGTTATTCTCTTCAAGGAAATGGAAGTAGATTCGGAATAGACATTTCCGAGAGAAGCAATGTGATTGTCAAGAACATGCAAATAGATAATTTTCATTACGGTATCTATATTGAGAACTCTTTGAATATTTTCGTTACTGGAAACAGCATAACAAATAACACATATGGTATAGACCTTGTAAGTTCTTCAAAAAATAACAGCATCTCTAGAAACTACATAGCGAGCAACGAGGTGTTCGGAATCAGACTCTATGGCTGTCCAGAAAACGACATCCTTGAAAACAATATAACAAACAACAAAAAAAATGGCATTTTAATAACACTCTTTCTGAAAACAACATAACAGCAAACGAATGGGGTATCAACCTCTACGGGTCTGGTGACAACAATGTTTCTGGTAACTCCATAACAAACAATAAGATTGGTCTCTGGTTCTTTGGGTCACACAACAACAATATACTTAGAAACAACATAACAGACAATCAGATAAGCATGTATTTCGAGATGCAATGTTTAAACAACACGGTTTATCATAACAACTTTGTCAACAATGACCTACAATTTTTTGCTGATGTCGGTAGTGTAAATAGTTGGGATAATGGTATTGAAGGAAACTACTGGAGCAACTATAATGGCACAGACAATGATGGTGATGGGATAGGAGACACACCTTACATTATTGCCGAAAGCAACCAAGACAACTATCCACTTGTAAATGTAATCCCAGAATTTCCATCATGGATTATTCTGCCATTATTTATGATAGCACCATTAATTGTTATAATCTTCAAGAAGAAAGTATTCCGCTTAATTCAGGATTGAATCAAGTCTTTTCTAGAAGTTAGTTCCATTCATATTTATAAACCAATTTAGCTAATCAATTATTGGAGAAAGTAGAAATCAGAAGTTAGATTTCGGATTGCGGGAGATGTCGCTACAGTTTTAGGAGAAAGCCAGATACACAAATTCTTGAACTTTTCACTTACGATTGGGGAAGAGTGTAGGCATCCAAGTTTTTCAGTTTCTTTTGACATTTTCGGCTAGATTGTAGTCTATCAAGGCATATTATTTCGCTTTTCTGGGACCTCAGCATACTTTTTAAGAGACACAAACCATAAATTATTGTTCAGAAGTTTGAAGGGCTGATTTATGCCTCGATATTCCAGCGTTTTCAAGGATGAAAGCAAACTTGACATCAACTATGTTCCACAGCATCTACTGCACAGAAGACTTCAACTCAATCTTTTGAACCAGTTTTTCCGTTTCGCCGTTGAGAGCCCCGGAAAAATGACCCAACGCGCCCTGATTATAGGAAAGATTGGAACAGGCAAAACGGTTCTCTCTCAACACTTCGGTTTAAACATAGTAAAAGAGGCAAAGCAGCGTAACATCAACCTCAACTATGTCCACGTTAACTGCCGCGAATGCAAGGGCAGCCTATTCCTGATTCTTCAACGAACCATCATGAAGTTCTATCCCACTTTTCCTAGACGCGGCTATTCAGCAGAGGAACTGTTGCAAGCGCTTATGCAGGTCCTCGACGAGAAAGACGCCTATCTAATCCTGACCTTGGACGAGCTGGAATCTCTTGTCCGCAGTGAAGGCTCAGACCCCGTCTACAACCTCTCCCGCATCCAAGAAGACCGAATTAATGCCCCAAAAAGGCTCTCCCTCATCTGCATCCTCCGTCAAACCGAATACTTGGAAAAGCTGGATCCAAGCACAAGAAGCACGCTTCAACGCAACATAATCCAGCTGGAGGAATACTCAGAGTCGCAGCTCGAAGACATTCTTGATGACCGAGTGAATCTTGCCTTCAGAGAGGGAACCGTCCCAGCCCAAACATTGGGTCTCATCGCTGAGCTGGGAAAATCTGAAGGAGGAAACGCCCGTTATGTCATTGAGCTTTTGTGGCGAGCCGGCAAGTATGCTGACGCTTCGGAGATGCGGGAGGTTTCGCCTGAGTGTGTTCGGAAAGCGGTTGTCAGCGTCTATCCGGTTGTGCGGAGGGACATGATTCCCGCATTCAGTCTTCACGAAAAATTGTTTCTTCTCGGTGTCGCGCGGCATTTCAAACAAACCGATTCAGCTTACATGTCCATGGGAGACGCGGAGGAAGCTTATGCTCTAGTCTGCGAAGAACATGGTGAAAAGCAGCGGGGTCACACCCAACTCTGGAAGTACGTTCAGGCGCTTTCTGCCGCTGGAATAATAGAAACAGTGGTTTCTGGAGTTGGGCAACGAGGAAAGACCACATTGATTAGTTTGTCTCGGGTTCCAGCTTCTGATCTGGAACAGGAGCTTGTTAAGATTCTATTGCAAGAAGGCGGTGAGGTTCAGTGGCAATAGAGGAAGTTTTCTCTTCTAAAGGGCGCGTGAAAATTCTCAGAATTTTGGCTGAAATCGGAGAGCTGAACATATCAGAGATTGCTAGGCGAGCGGGATTAAATTATGCTACCACAAATCAGCACTTGCAGGTTCTGGAGAGCTTCAATCTTGTCTGCCATAAGACGTTTGGGAGAATCCGCATCTTCCGTTATAACGACGAAAATCCTAGGGCAAGATTGATCAAACAACTCATAGAATTCTGGGAACAAACAAAATAAGTCTAGATCAAAATATACCTAATTAGGTGAAAGTTTACATGTCGATGGTTGATGTTACCGCGAAACCGGAGGTTTACAGGGAAGCCAAGGCAAAGGGAACAATCAAGCTGAAACCTGAAACTATAAGGCTGATCAGAGAAGGAAAGGTTGAGAAGGGTGATCCCTTTCATGTGGCGAAGGTCGCCGGAATCTTGGCGGCGAAGAACACAAGCTCTCTGATTCCCCTCTGTCACCCCTTACCCCTAACTGGTGTAGAGGTTAAACTGCTGATCGTTGATGACTCCAAAGTGGAGGTAGAAACAACCGTTAAAACCAGAGCACAGACAGGAGTGGAGATGGAGGCTCTCGCCGCAGCGGCAACGGCACTGTTAACGGTTTGGGACATGACCAAACAGTATGAAAAGGATGCAGATGGACAGTATCCAAGTACCAGCATCCAAGACTTACATGTAGTCCGCAAAGTGAAGGAGAAACCAGCATGAGCGAATCCGCCCGCAAACACAAAACTGAGGCACCCAGAAACCTCAGCTTTGCAGTCATAGTTTCCAGTTCATCTCGCTATCAGAAACTCAAGGAAAGAAAGCCCTTCACTGATCCCTCAGGAGACTTGATTGTTGAACTTTTACAGAATGCTGGTCACAGTGTAGTCTCAAGGGAAATCTTGCCTGATGACAGAGTTTTGATCGGAAAAAATGTGAGCAATGCCATAGGCTCAGAAAAGGTGGATGCTATCATAGTGTGTGGTGGAACTGGAGTCAGCATAACGGACGTAACGATTGAAACTGTGAGACCATTAATGATCAAGACATTGCCCGGGTTTGGAGAGTTGTTCAGGAAGCTGAGCTTCGACGAGATTGGTTCAGCAGCAATAATGACTAGAGCCCTAGCCGGCGTCACAGATCAGGGAAAAGCCGTCTTCTGTATACCCGGCTCGCCGCAGGCAGTCAAACTTGTCATGGAAAAGCTTATTCTGCCAGAAACAGGTCACATATTGAAGCATGCCCGCGAAGTATAGTTTAACAGTAAAATCTTTAAAATCAGTTCTATATTAAATGTAATTTGAAATCTGTTATCAATTGATTTTGGGGGAGTAATGGAGAGGTTTAGTTTTGAGTAGGGTTAATCATTTCGATACGCACAAGAAGACCATTACAAGGACTTTCCGAATTAGAAAGGACTGGGACAACGTTCTACAGGAGGAGGCAGCAAGGCAGGGGGTTAGCGTTAACGTCCTTCTAAACAAGCTTCTACGGAAATACTCCCTTTACTCCAGGTGGACTGACAGAAATAATGCCGTAAGCTTTCCACAGCGAACCCTCCGCGAGATTCTAAAAACCGTCCAAGTTGAAAATTTGGCTGAAGCAGGAACCAAATCCGGAGCTTTAGATGCCATAAACATTGCAAACGCCATGGGACTCGCTTTGAACTATGAATCCTTCATTTACTTGATAACTGAACACCTTGGAGGTCCACATTTCGCGAGGTGGTTCCAATGTTTCTATCATACCCAAGGAAACAAGGACATCTTTCACCTACAACACGACCTTGGACCTGAATGGAGTGTTTTCCTCGAAAAATACATTCTCTCTTTCTTGCGCTCTCTGATAGATACGGATGTTAAAACAAGAATCTACGATTATGCAGTAACCTTGGAAGTAACACGCCCAAAATCAAAATCCATCCAGAATCCACAATAAACAGCCAATCATCCACAGAATTTGTCTCAACAAAAGACTGCAGCATCGCAGCTAATTTTACGCACTCTTAAACTTGTTTACCCACTCGAAAATATCTTCCATTTTCTCTTGAATCTCAAGAGCGCTAAGAACAACTGACCCTACACGATCCGCTATAAACTCGTAATTCTCAATCTCTTTTAGAGTAAACATGTTTTCACGAGGATCATTCATCTGAATCAGCCCCAAAATTCTGTTACCCGATCGCATGGGAATCAAAGCCACCGATTCATAGCCGCTGTAATTGCACATATTTCGGGTTCGAGTCAGTCTCTCTTTCTCTGTGGTGGACTCCAAAAGCTGCGTTGTACTATTGGTCCAGAAGCTTCCCTTCTCTGTGAAGTACGAAAGCTGTGGATCAAATCGTCCCTTGAGGACTTTTCCACACATACACTCCAGAAGAGGGTTACCGTCTTCATCGAGAATGGGAGTGCCTTCATCATCTCTTTCACAGAGACTGTTCTCCTTAAGAATGAAAAAATCTGGGAACCCCTCATGAACATAGTATGGGTAGTCTCCATTAATGTGTAGTCTGATAGCAACGCTTTGACAATCAGATAAGGTACACATCTCCTCAAGAATCTCCGTTAAAACCTGCTTGAGGGCAACAAAATTCTGTGTTTTCTCTGACATATCTTTGAGACCCCGATTAGACTTATCTTTTACATTGTATGTGGTAATAAAATTTGGTGTTTACAGTTGAATACAATGTGGTGCAGTGTAGACGCTCATCTTAACTATATTTTACGACAATTATCGCCGTGAAGACTTTAGAAGAGAGTATCACCATGAACAATAATGTTACAGAAACAGTAAAGACCAACAAGCCTGTTGCACCAGACTTGCTGTTTCAGATTTTTTTCTTGTCCCAAGATCAGAACCAAAGCGTCGAAGTTGTAGAAACTGAACAGATAAATATTGGGGAAATTATTCAGCACTTAAAGATGGGAGAATCCGTTTTCATCAAATACAAAAATCCGGAAATCCTTGAATCCCATTCGAGGACAAATAAAGAGGAAGAACAGAACTGGTACTTCACTCATTACTGAGGAAAAGCATGCCCTTCGTCATTGTAGATTGGAACAGATGCAGTGGTAAGGGTACTTGTGTAGAGGTTTGCCCAGCTGCGGTCTTTGAGCTGCAGGAACTAATAGAGCATCCAGAAACCCTTAAGGCGGTTCCTGTAAAGATGGATGAATGCATCCTTTGCATGAAATGTATTCCTGTATGTATTGAACAGGCCATAACCATCGAGAATGACTCAACAATCTAGTGCCCAACGTTTTCGCTTCGCCTAGCTTATGTATCGTGGCTCTTTTGATCTATCCTCTTGGGGAGTTCTGCTTTCTTTGATTTTCTCTATTTTTTGTTCCATCTCTTCAGCTTGGCGTTCCAGCTCAGACAGGTCTATTTCGATGCCTAGAATCTTGGTTAGCGTGTTGAGAACGGTTTGAGCTGATTTGGGTTGGGGAATGTCTAGGTATCTTATTTCACAAAGGAGACATATGCCCTCTATCTCTCTCTGCTGTGCGATGCCTATTAGGAGACCGTTAAGACCTGTGATCCTTCCATCCCCACTGACTAACTGGACACCATTTTCCCGCAAAAACTCTCCGAGTTCAGGCTTATTCACCACCCCAAAGACCCGTGGCTTCACATCATGAGGATTGGGAACGGCTGCGAAAGTGTACACCCGTTTAGCGCCAAACTCCTCAGCGACATCCAAAACTTGGTTGGCCAGCTCCTGTAGTTCACTTAATGATTGGGGCTGAATCTCCCCACTGCAAACTATCAGGTCACTTTGTTTTCCATTGGAGTAGTAAAAGCGGTGTCTGTATTGGTTGAGTTCTCCCATTCCATCCTTGAAGTAGATGTCGTTGCTTGGGCTACGGATTTCAGCAAACTGTTTTGCGTCTAACTGTTGGATCAGGTAGTCAACTGACATCCTAGCCAGCATCCCCATGCCAGGCCAGGCAGCAATTAAAGTTGGGTTTCTGAGTGAGGGCTTTTCCTTGAAGTATACTTCCATGCTCCCATCTCCGTTGCCAAAAATCTTCTATGTTTTGAAGTGTGAGTGGAACTTATTAATCGTTCCATAGGCGAAATGACCGCTGTTAATGGTGCGGATGAAGAAATGATTGCCAGGTCTTTCGTAATACTTTGCAGTAAGTTAGCCTCTATTTTTGAATTGATGACGAATATTGAGTCTGGGTTCATAAACGATAACTAATATGCTATGATATGAACTAGGGGAGTCTCCATTGTCAAAAAATATTGCAATTCCCGAAGAAATAGCTGAACGAAAGATTATTGTCTACAAGTCCCGCATCGACATAAAAGCAGTAAGAGCAACTGCCGAAAAGATGAAGACCCAACTGTTCCGCAAGCTTGTTTTTCTGAAACCCAAACCCGAAGAAGTACAGATTGTTTCCATCAACAAGTACTTTGAACCGTACGTCGTTGTTGACGGAGAATACAGTATTGATTACTCCAAGAACTGGGTCCACAACATTCAAGTCGACGATACAATGCAAGAACTCACAATTTTCGGCGAGAAGGTAAGACCCAAATCTTTGAAGGGACATCTTGTGATGCCCTGTAAAATACTCCAACTAAATGGAGTAGGTCGTTTCAAACGCGAGGCGAAGGCTCACATTATCTTTGACAAGCAGTGGCGTGAGGTTGGACTTGAACAGCTTCCCTTCCTACCTTTTGAGGAGCAACCTGAAAAAATTCTGAGCAAACTTGATCAAGAATTTGGAAATGCTGAGATGTCCACTAAAAAAGAAGTGGAGATTCTTAAATCGAGAATCGTCCAGCGACCCTCCGAGATTTTGTGTATCCACAATGAATTGTTCAAGGTTTCCGAGTGTGCTGTGATTTACAAGCCGATGTATAAAGTTACTGTCCGGAACGTTAAGACAAAAAAAGAGACTACAATGATAATTGATGCAATTACCGGAAAGATCACATCTGGTATGCAACAAACTCCAGCCCGTCGGGAGAAAGAATCAACTAGAGAACCTACAAAACCATCATCATCTGCAAAAACTGCTGTAGACAACGTTTCTAGTCCCGTAAAGAAAACCGAAAACAAAGTGGAGTCCAAACTAAAGGTATAACAAGCGTCAGTTTTTGTCAAACATAAAAAACCTGTTCAAACGACTTCGAAACTTGATTTCTAACTTTCGGTGCGTCATTGCGAGTGTGCCGAAAACTGAAAAACTAAAAGCAGCGTACAACTATATTCTTTCATTTAACTTCGTGGAGTGTCTTTCATTGATTTTGCAGTTGCTGCGTCACCATGTTGATTTGTTGAAGCAAGAAGCAAAGAAGGTACACCCAATTGAAGCTTGTGCGATGCTCTTCGGAAAATTGTCTCAGAACGAAGCTGTTGTTGAAAAAGTTGAGTTTGCTCCAAACGTGTTACAGTCCACAGTGAGGTTTGAAATAGACCCGGTAAAGGTTGCTGCCGCCTTCACTGAAGCGGAGGACGAGGATTTAGATTTCATTGGTCTGTTTCACTCTCATCCAGCACCGGCTGCTCCTTCGCCGATTGACATCAAATATATGAAATTGTGGGGGGACGCCCTCTGGCTTATCTTGTCTTCAACTGACGGCAACCTAGCCGCATATCAATTAAGCGACAGCACGGTAAAGGAAGCAACTATAAGAATCGAATAACAAGTTTTTCTTACAAAATGGGAGATAAAACATTTGTCGCCTTCCCTGAACGTAGTTATTGTCGGTAATGGTGTTGCTGGCATAACAGCAGCACCAGACTATACGAAGTTCTGTCAGGGGAAGCTAAACCCCGAGAGGTCTACATGTTTTCTGAGGAGTGGTACGAAAAGAAAGGAATCAACGTTCAACTGAACAAGAAGGCATTAAGCATTGATACAGAGAGAAAGGAACTACTGCTGGAGGACGGATCAAGAGTAAACTATGACAAACTTCTCTTGGCAAACGGAGGGCACTCATTCGTTCCCCTCATCAAAGGTGTAGAAAAGACCGGAGTATTCACACTACGCTCCATCAGAGATGCCCTGAGCATAAAAGAGTTCACTGAAAAGACCAAGAAAGTCATTATCATTGGCGGCGGGCTTCTGGGTTTAGAATTTGCCTCTTCCTTGAAGAAACTGGGTCAGCAAGTAGAGGTTGTAGAGATGTTCCCGAGACTATTGCCTAGACAACTAGACTCGGATGGAGCAACAATTTTGAAGAATCGAATTGCATCTCGCGGCATAAACATCGTTTTAGGCGCCAAAACCATTGAACTTTTGGGCAGAGAAACGGTTTCTGGCATCTTGCTTGACAGCGGAGAAGAACTTTCTGGAGACCTTGTTTTGATTTCTGCCGGAATGAGATCAAACACTGGATTGGCTTTGGAAGCAGAAATCAAAGTTAACAGAGGCATCATTGTTGACGGACATCTGCGAACCAGTGCCGACGACATGTATGCCGTTGGAGATGTAGCAGAATTCGAAGGAATAGTTTATGGCATAATCCCTGCTGCGTTGGAACAAGCAAGTATAGCAGCCGCAAACATTCTGGGGATGGAACATAACGTCTATACAGGGACTATTCCATCCAACACATTGAAGATTGTTGACGTAGAACTGACTTCTATGGGGCTCGTCAACGCCGAGGAACCGAAGTACGAAGAGATCAAAAAAACAGATAAGAAAAAAGGCGTCTACAAAAAACTCGTTTTGGACAAAGGGAAAATTGTGGGAGCCATACTTTTAGGAGACAAAAAAGGTGTCACATCAATAAAGAGACTAATGAACCAAGAAACAGACATCACCAAATACAAAGACTCGATCCTAAATGACGACTTTGATTACAAAAAAGTAACCAGCTTAACGTAACATCTCCCCTAACCTGAAAGATCATCCATACCGTCGCGCCAAAGAGGTCCTTTCCAGAATTAAGAGCACTAATTTCGGCAAATTTTATTCTTCAGCGTCCTCAACGCCTTTCTCTGTAATCTTGAATCGCGTCTTATTTTCTGGCAGGTAAGGAGAGTCTATGACTGTGGCGATTCTGGTTCCTTTTCCTCCTTTCCTCAGGTAGACTCTATGTGTACAGGCATGTGCCATTACGTTTCCGCCTGCTGGTCTGTTGGGGTCTCCGAAAAATGCTGTAGGGTTAGCCTGAACCTGATTTGTAACCACGACTGCTATGTTATATGCTTCTGTTAGCCTCAGCAGTTTGTGGAGTTGGCTGTTAAGTTTCTGTTGGCGTTCTGCAAGATTTTCTCTGCCAACGTATTCGCCTCTGAAGTGTCCAATCATCGAGTCTACGACAACTAGTTTTACATTGTTTTCTGGACAAAACTTGAAGAGATGCTCTGTCAGCAAACATTGATGGCTGCTGTTGTAAGCCCGAGCTAGAAAGATGTTTCCCAAAGTTTCGTGGGGATCAAGTCCTAACGATTCAGCTATCTGGAAAACTCGTTCAGGAATAAAAGTTCCCTCAGTATCGATGTAAACAGCGTTTCCATTTAGTCCTCCCTGCTCTACTGGAAGCTGGACCATAACGCAGAGCGTTAGAGAAATCTGGGTTTTGCCCACTCCATACTCGCCTATGAGTTCGGTCATGGCTTGGGTTTCGAGTCCGCCTCCCAAAAGCTCGTTTAGGTTATTGGAGCCTGTGGAGCACCTGAGCATCTCCTGTCTTTTTTTCCACAGTTCTTCTGCTGTTATGAAGTCGACGCCCAGTTTTTCTCTGGCGCTTGTCACAATGTTAAGGACGGTGTTGAATCCTATTCCTGTCTTTTCTGCTATGTCTTTGGGTGGAGTCACGGCAATTGCCTCTGCCGTTGTGAATCCGGAGGATTTGAGTTTGTTGGCTGTGGCAGGTCCGACGCCGGGAAGGTTTTTCAAATCGTTATCTTCCATTTTAGCATCACCTTTTTTCAATGATTCAATTATCCTTTCGATATTTGATATGGAGTTCTCGATGAGTTGTTTTAAACTATGTGGCACAACATATGACTACAGAGAGGGGAGAGATCAGTGAAAGTGATCTTATTTTCAAAAACATTTCTTCAATTTAATGGTTGACCTAAAGAACAGAAAATGGAGTAAACGCGCAAAAGCTGCTGAGTCTATAAACGTTGAAGCAAAGGCTTGTTTTTCGGAAAGAGTAAGGTATATTTACTTTTGTTTACTTACACCCATTTCAACTCTGATGTTGGTTGAGTGGAAAAGCAGGAGAAGGCATGGTTGACTATGGTTTTGGAAGTTAACTATAAGTTTAGACGGTTTAAGCCCTCTGATTTAGAAGGGGTAATTCGAATAAACCGAGCATGTCTTCCCGAAAACTACACAACCCTATTTTTCATGAATTTGTACAAACGCTTCCCAGAAACATTCATCGTAGCTGAAGCCAACAGAGAGATAGTGGGCTACATTATGTGCCGCATCGAAACCGGAATTCCGAGTTTTAAACTGCTGGGAATAACAAGGAGGGGTCATGTGATCTCCATTGCTGTCCTACCTAATCATCAGCAGAAGGGAATCGGTTATGCGCTAATGCGAGAAGCGACACAAGCCATGGTGAACTACAATGCAAAGGAGTGTTACTTGGAGGTTAGGGAAAGCAATCTGCCCGCTGTAGGGCTTTACAAGAAATTGGGGTTTGAAATCGCACGAACGGCCAGAAACTACTATGCGAACGGAGAAGACGCCTTCGTAATGGCAAAGCAACTGCCCCTTTCTATGAAGTAAACAAAAAAATTTCTATAATAGCAGTTAGTTACACGCACTCTCTAGAGCAGCAAATTACAGAAAACATCTGTTTACCCTAAAATAGAAATGCCCGAGCTAGGTCAAAGCCTAGGTAGGTCAGTTGTGGCGATTCGTTGTCAGTTGCCAGCCACAACCCACCTCAGTTGATGTGATCGCGTGAGACAGACCATAGCCGACTACCGGGCAACCAACCGTGCCTAGCCGACCTATCCAAGCGTGCTCCCCAACTCGGGCAATCAGGCATATGGGGTTTGTAATCTATATAGGTTATCAAAACGAGAGTTAATATAAGCTCAAATGAGGGTAACGAATTTTGACAGGCTTTTTGGTATATAACAATATTATTTTGAATTCTTACTCAGCGTATATAATAAGCATATAAAGGGGATAGTCCGTCAACACGCATTTCACATCATTTTTATTGCAAGTTTTCACGTAGACAAATAAACAGTTATATTAATGTAGAATTGACTAAACTAGAGAACATTACACCACTCAGTTAGCGATCTTTGGATGAACCAGAGTTGCTTGGAGAAGGGGTATCAACCGCCATGAACCATCGGAACTAAAACAATTTCCTCAGCATCTTTGACCTCAGTTTCAAGCCCCTGTAACACGCCGATCTCCTTTCCTCCAACGAGAATCAAAGCGTTTGGTCTGGGGTCATCAAGCTGTGAGTCAACTAGACCCCGCTTTAACTCGGATGAAAAAGTTTCCGTAAGCTTAATTATAACGTTTCTAACGGTTGCCGGTTCCTCCAGCTTCAAATGAAAACGTTTTTTTCCGGAAAGCCGTTGGAATATCCCCAAAAACCTAACTTCTATATTTACAACCATCTCTAACTCTCTCGTAAACTACGAGCTTTCGCCTCCGAAAAGCTCCACTATCTCAGACGTGAATTCAATTATATCGTTCACCTGTTCCATCGTCTTTTCGTTATCCGATTTAGGGTCCTGTGCCAATTGTTGGAGGGTTTTTTCAAGCTCAACGAGAAAGTTCAAGACTGGTTCTTCAACATGCTGTCTGGTTCGGAGGGTCTCATGGACTATCGGCACGATAAAAGCGGGATCCCCTAGGCTATAATAAATAGCCGCCTGGGCTTTTGTCAGGGCTTCAATGATAAAACCTGCCGCCATGTAAGGCGTTTTTTTAGCCGCAGTCAACTCTGCCTTTGCCTCCCTGAGATAACGACTAGCCCAGCCTTTTCGATAACCATCCATCGTTGACAATCAGGTTTCCCCTCCTTTTCAGTTTGTTTCGTTTATTCATGAGATATGTAAGTGGTTATAAAAATATTTGACAGAACTTAAAGAAGAAGTAAGAGAACAGTGCTCTCTTTAACATCGCAAGTTTCTCTATTCTTCCTCCGGTTCGGGAGCTTCCGAACCATAAATTGTGCCTGCCAATCGAGCGGTGTAACCGGCTACCCTGTTTCTTAGTTTTGTTGAAGAAATGTTTGTGAGAGCTTCCACAAGTTTTTTGTTGTTTTCAAAATCCGTTGTAAATTTGCTCGGATACCTGTCTAGCAACTCTCGAGCTATCCTCTTCACCTGTTCGGTGCGCACTTTTCCCAAACTTTCACCACGTCCTCCCTGTAAGCAGTTCCTTCATCCTTTTTAATCCTGAATTGTCCCCTCATCATGCCTTTTATCCCTTACGCCTTCTACTCCAAAAAAGTCAATGAAATTCTGGAAAATCTGGTCTGCAACCTCAGTTTTTTCTTTTCCTTTCAGCTGAGCTATGGCTTCAACTACGGTGGGAATGAAAGAAGGCGTAGTCAGCTTACCCTTAAACGGACCCCTGAAACGAACAGGTCCATCCGTTTCTGTCATAATATTCGTTAAGGGTATGCGCATAATGACTTCTCGGATGCCGTTTGAGAATACTGAGGGTGGCCCCTCGGTGATGTAGTAGCCGCGGTCCACTATTGTGGGGATTAGGCTGTGGGGCTGACTGAACCAATGCAGAAGAACCTTTTTGATTTTGTAGGACGGAAGCAAGCTCAAAATTTGGCTGGTGGTTCCTCTAGAATGTATTATCACGGGTAAAGATAACTTTTCAGCCGCGGAAAGCATCTTATGGAAGACTTGCAGCTGGGCTTCTGTGGGTTCTCCGCTTCCCGAGTAACTGGAATCTAAACCTATCTCCCCAACAGCCACTACTCTTTGTCGGTTCTCTCCATTCTCGAAAATCAGATCGATTGTCTCCTGTATTTCAGTGGAGCCTAGATTTTTGGTGTTCCAAGGATGAATTCCCAGAGCAGCATATACATGATCAGGATATTTCTCAGCTAACCGAAGGCTTTGACGACTTGATTCTAGGTCCATAGAATTGGCGACCAAAGCAAAAACGTTTAATTGTTTTGCGTCTTCCACGATTTCTCCAACATTCGGTGCGTACTTACTGTCTGCAAGGTGAATGTGAGCATCAACGAATCTCATGGTAAACCCTATTCTTTTAATCATTGACAGGTTTCACTGGAGCTAAAAAACTTTCTGCTAGTTTAGTTCAGCCACTAGTCTCTCCAGAGTTTCCTCTACCTGTAGGATATGCTTCAAGGTTTCCTCTGAGCCCTCAAATTTCCTCGTTGTTTCTCGACACTGCTTCAAAACATCTTGGAAGGCTCTTCGGCAACGAAATCTCTCCAAGCACTCACCGATTCTCTCGGTTCTACCGAAGAGGTTTAAAAGCCAAGCGATTCAACGAACAAGATTACCCTAAACAGACCCAAGTGAAAGTAAAAGTAGCAAACTTCTATACTCAACCAGCTTCTCTACAGTAACGCGACTGAAAAAGGTCGATAAAAAGACCTTGGTGAAGATTCGCTGAATAAGGAGAGTTACTCAGTGATTGTTTCAAATCCAACTTTTATGGGTATGTTATCTTGGAAGATAGATACGACAGGACAGTTTGCTTCTGTTCTCCTCCAGACAGCGTTAAGTTTTTGTTCTCTCGCTTTGGAAGTTACGGTGATTTTCATGTTCACACCAGTTAATCTAGGCGAGTCCGCGGGCTTGTCTGCTTCTGCCACGACCTCCATTTTGCTGATTTCTACATTGCTTTTTTTGCAAACGTCGGCGAATATTGTTACTGCGCAGTCAGCTAGAGCCATGATCGCCAGTTCCAATGCTGATGGTCCTGTGTTGTCTCCACCTTTTGCGGTTCCTAGGTCCAAAACTACGCTGTGACCTCTCGAGTTATCCGCGATTGTCTGAACGTTTTCAACCAATTTTGCGGTTGCTTTAATTTTGGGCATATTTTTTCACCAATATTTCTAGTATTCTGTTTTCTAGGTTTAAATATCTATTGTTGATTAAAAAGAAACTTTAACAGCCAAAGATTAACCACCCTTAAAAGTTTGATTTAGCTAGTATTGCTTCCCAAAAACATAACATTACACCAATGTTTTCCCAAATAATATATTGTCTTTTAACTGAAACCTTAGTGAGGATTGATACAATTGGCTAAAAAAACTGTTTTCACGGAAAAGGCTCCCAAGCCTGTGGGTCCTTACTCGCAGGCTGTAATCAGCGGCGATTTCGTTTTCATCTCTGGTCAAATAGCCATTGACCCGAAATCCTCAAAGGTTGTTGATGGCGGAATTGAGGCGCAAACAGTTCAGGTGTTAGAGAACCTGAAGGACATCCTTGAAAGCGTTGACCTAAGTTTAAGCGATGTCGTGAAAACTTCGGTGTTCCTCAGTAACCTCAACGACTTTCAAACTTTCAATCGGGTCTACAGCAAATATTTTGACAAAAATCCTCCAGCGAGAACTACAGTACAAGCAGGTCTCATGGCTGGAGTGCTACTAGAAATCGACGCAATAGCCAAACTATGCTAGGAACAAAAAAGTAATTGAGAAGGGATTTCGTCCCTATTCTACGTGTACCCTGAAGAGGTCAATGTCCTCCGCCATATCTCTTGTACTCTTCAAGAATTCTCTGGTTGCCCGCTCTACATCCTTTGATTGCGTTATGTACCTTCCAACAATGATAATGTCTGCACCATTTGCTAACGCTTCAGGCGCTGTCTCAGGAGTTATTCCGCCAGCAACTGCTACCAAAAACTTCTTGTCCGAGAAGGTTTGCCGCATATCCTTAATTATTTCCCATCGAGTCTTACCCGTTGTTTCCACGTCTATTCCGCGGTGGAGAATCACAACATCAGGTAATCTTTTGAGGGACTGAAGCTTCCCGACAGGATCCTCGACGTTCATCATGTCCACTACTGCGTAGATTCCCAGCCTTTTTGCTTCTTCAATGAATTTGTCTATCGTTTCTGGGGCTGCTAACCCAGAGACTACAACGGCATCGGCTGTTTCCTCGAAGGCTAGGTCAACCTCCACTTTTCCGACATCCAATGTCTTCAGATCCGCTACGATGAACATGTCTTTAGCTACTTTCCTCAGGTCACGGATGATGTTCACGCCATATTTCTTCAGCAGAGGTGTGCCAACCTCCAGTATGATTCTGTCGCTCTCCGGCAGTTCACCTATGATCTTATTCACGCTTTCCAAGCTGGGAATGTCGAGGGCTATCTGCAAGTATGGTGGCCTCCACAGTCTAGGCACTTTGAAACCCATTATCGGATGCTTCGCTCTGTCTTTATCATACATGATTTTCTTCAACGAAGGATAATTCTCTAAAGCTCTCTTCAACGCCAGTTTTGTGGCTCCATAATTATAATGATAGATGCTACGGTAATCCTTAGCCTGTGGATGAACAAAGACGCTGCATATGATCACCCATTCGTCAACCTTATCCTCCGGAATAATCCCCTCCTCAACAGCGTCAGCAACCGCCTTTGCCACGGCTGCCTGAGCAGGACCAAAGATTTTTCCTGTCTGCTCCATGTTTTTTACAGTAACCTTTGGCACAAGAAGAGTGTGAGGTTTAGGTGGAAGATTCGGTCTGATAACTGCTAGAAGCGGGGTGTGACCAGCAGACAAGTTTGACAAGCCGTTGGCAAAAGCTTCACCAATGGGACCTTCCTTGTCTCCAATCAGCAAATCTACATGGGCAACTTCTGTTCCCTCACCCATCAAAGCCTCCCCAATCAGATAAGTATGCTCTTTGCGCTTCGTGGCTTCTTCAAAAAATAGTTTCCTCTCATCTACATCCGAAAAGTCAACATCAAACTCTCTCATCCACTGATACAGAGTGTCACGATGAATCCCCATGATTTCAGCCGTACCCTTAATTGTCGGTTTTGTCGACCTGCTCCCCCGAGACCTCCTTATTTTCCTTTCCTCTTTCTTGGCTGTCGCTAGCAAATTGATGAATTCCTCTTTTGTTTCCGGTTTTTTACCGTCATATCCCGACACAATACCACTCTCTATGAGAGGATTTCGCTGACCGCCTATAAAAATGTGTCGGATCAAAATCGATAATCTTTAATTAATCCGACACTTTATTGAGGAAAATCTTTTTCAAAAAGAATTTTTCCGACAGAAATCTTTTGGCTTTTACTACCGATTAATTCTCAAGAATTTGATTGTGGTGAAGTTCAGAAATTTCAAACGCGTTTGGGCAAATATGTTACAAGATAAGTGCCTGTGAATGAAAAGCTGGGAAAACTTGTGGCTGGGTCTTGTTTATTTTGGTTCAGTTTGGAGGTTCGTAGGATCGAACTTCAAATTATCTGTGCTGATTTGCGTTGTCCAGCCTCGTTTATCTTAATCTATGCTTCTCTTCGCGTCTTTTCTTTTCGTCTACTGCTTCCCGTATCCACTCGGAAGGCTTACCAACAGTCTTCAAGTACTTCAACTGATCCATGGTTAGGCGCACACCATAGTGAAGTTTCTTCTTACTCATTGCTTGCCCCATTTAAATCGATATTAAAAATAAAGAAAAGCTTTATGAAATCAAAATATTGACTGCTGATATATCGCAGTTTTTCATGTGAAATCATCAAAAGAAGCCTTTCGAAGTTACAATCAGTTGGTACAGTTTTCGTGCAAAGAAATATAAATAAGCAAGGTAGTGCTCAGAAACCAACAAAATGCCCTGAAGAGATTTTGGGAGGAAACCGGGCGGTGGAAGATAAATTTTTGAAGTCGGCTCTTGCGTTAATTGATGCCAGCGAGAACCATGAACGATACAGAGGAGAAGAGTGTATAAATCTGATTGCAAGCGAGGGCCTCAAGTCTCCAGCAGTAGAGGAGATGTTGTGTTTGTCACAGGACTTGGAGTCCAGATACGCCGAAGGAGAGAATGACCTTGAGGGGCACGTTAAAGTGCGGCATTATCAGGGACAGAAATACATGACACAAATCGAGAATTACACAGCGGATCTGATGAAAGTCCTGTTCGGATGCAACTGGGCTGACGTGAGGCTCGTTTCAGGTACCCACGCGAATCTTGCCACCTTTAAAGGCATCTCATTGGCGACAAAAAATAACCGGATGGTGGTCTTGCCCCTAAGCGCTGGGGCTCATATTACCCATGACTACTCGGGTCTAGCTGGCAGGGTCTTGGGGTTGGAGACTATCAATCATGCTTATAATATAGATGAATTGAACATTGACTCGGAAAAGTCTGCGACTATAATTGACGCAACTAGACCAGGCATAGTGACTTTCGGAGGCAGCGTCTTCCAGTTTCCTCATCCCATTAAAGAGCTGGCAAAGGTTGCTAAAGAGACGGGCGCTTACGTTGTTTATGATGCAGCTCATGTGTTGGGTCTGATTGCCGGAGGAGAATTTCAGGACCCTTTTGGGGAAGGAGTGGATTTCATAACTGCGTCGACCCACAAGACTTTTCCAGGGCCTCAAGGCGGGGTTATCCTCGCGAATTGTGAAGATGAAAGGATGAAAAAGGCGATTAAGAAGGTGCAGCACGCGGTCTTTCCATTGACTACCTCGAACACCCATCTTGGGAGGCTTCCTGCCTTGGGTTTAGCAGCCTTGGAACTGAAACTTTATGGTAAGGAGCTGGCTAAGCAGACGATTAAGAACGCTCAGACGGCGGGTAGGTATCTGTTCGAAAATGGTGTGAAGGTTCTGGGAAGAAAGAATGGTTTCACTCGTTCACATCAGATCGCTGTTGATGTTCGAGATTACGGTGGAGGACAAAAACTTGCCTCTAATCTTGAGGAAGCTAATGTAATTTTGAACAAGAATCTTCTGCCCTATGATAATCAGCACAACCGTGGTGATCCGTCGGGTCTCAGGATAGGTTTTCAGGATGTGACTAGAAGAGGCTTCAAAGAAGGAGACATAGAACGCCTGTGTTCTCTGATCTTGGAAGTGATAAAGGACAAGAGGACGCCTGCTGAAGTGAGAAAGGATGTCATCAAATTGAGGCAGAGCTTCAAGGAGATCAAATACTGTTTCCAGAATGTCAACGAAGCTAAAGAGTATCTTAGAAAATATGCTTAGGCATTCAAGATTCAAGTGGGTTTACACAAAGTATAGTCGTTTTTCAACTCTATCTTTCCACTACGATAATCTTTTATATAAGAAGATCTTCTCTCTTCTCAGGCAAAGGAACTTGGGCCTATGAATAGCCATTCGATGACTTCAACGAACACTTCTTGGCGTTTCTATAGCTTTGGCTATTTCTTTTATAATTAGGCCCAGCTAGCTAAAAAATTTCGCATCTTAGCTTTCTGGGCTTCATGGAGGGTTTAGTTGTTATGATACAAAATCATGAAAAAAACCGCAAGAGAATCGTGGTCAAATTTGGAGGATCCAGCCTCGCAGATCACGAACGGATATTGAGAGCAGTTACGGCAGTGGCTGAAGAAGCCAAGAAGGGTACCCAAATCGCCGTGATCGTTTCGGCTATGGGAAAAACAACTGACACGCTTTTTAACGCCGCCAAAAACAGCTCTAACGGCAGGTTACATAAGAAAGATTTAGATGAGATTCTGGCCATGGGAGAAAGAACCAGCATCAGAATCATCGCAGCCGCATTGAAAGCACAAGGCGTAAACTCCCGTTACGTGGATCCCCACGACCCGGAATGGCCCATCATAACAGACGATGTTTTCTCAGATGCCAACCCAATTTTGGACACATGCTACGAAAGCGCTAGACAGAACGTGCTTCCCCTCGTAGAGAAAGGTGTCATACCCGTGATTGCAGGCTTCGTGGGAAGAACAAAAGACAACAAAGTAACTACTTTGGGGAGGGGTGGAAGCGATACAACCGCCTTCATCTTAGCGAAGGCTTTGGAAGCGGATGAACTCATCATGGTTACCGACGCTGAAGGAATTATGTCTGCCGATCCCAAGATAATAGGCAACCCGAAAAGGCTTCCAGAAATTGATGTAAACACTTTGGTTGGATTAGCGGATTCGGGCACCAAGTTCATTCACAGGAAGGCTCTGCGATACAAGGATTCATCAGTAAAAGTTAGGGTAATCAGGCACACTCACGGCAATCTAAACGCAGAAGGCACAGTAATCACGGGAGCACTGTCAACCGAGCTGGATGTAGCTCTGGCAAACCCATCTCCGGCCATGTCTATCACAGTTGTAGGCAAAGGTGTCGCCGAACAGCCTCAAGTAATAAAAGAGCTGACTGAAACAGTGAAAAACCACGCAGAATTGTTGGGATTATCCGTGAACTATGACTCCATGATACTCTACGCTTCAGAGAACTCTAATTCGAATCTGCTTCTCGAAAAAGTTCATGAAGTAATCCTAAAACACGAGGAAACCCTAGCCATGTCTGTCAGAAAACAACTAGCCTTTCTTAAGATCAAGGGTGTCGATCTGGAAAAGACACCGGGTCTCACAGGAAGAATAGCTGAGGCTCTGAGATTGAATGCCCTCAACATCTTCGGTCTGATTACAATCACATCCAGCATTATGCTATTCATAAACTGGAAGGAAAGAGAGAAAGTCATAAAATTAGTTAGGAACGCTTTAAAAGGTGACTAAAATGTTGAAAGCAGCTGTTTTAGGAGCAACAGGCAACGTCGGCCAGATTTTCGTTCAACTGCTAGACAGGCACCCATGGTTCAAGACTTCAGTTGTGGCAGCCTCTGAAAGAAGCAAAGGAAGAACATACGGTGAGGCATCAAGATGGAGACAATCAACACCTATGCCGGAAGCTGTCGCCCAAATGGATGTAGTAGACATAGAACCAAAAGCTGTTAAGGACGTTGACATAGTCTTCTCAGCATTACCCTCCGCTGTAGCCAGAAAAGTAGAGGAAGATTTCGCCTCTGCAGGATACGTTGTGGTAAGCAACGCCTCTGCCCACAGAATGGACCCTGATGTTCCTATGATAAATCCTGAAATAAACTGCAGCCATGTCAGCCTCATTGAGGAACAACGCAGAAAAAGAAGGTGGGACGGCGCCATCGTCACAAACCCCAACTGCAGCACAACAGTTCTATCACTCGCCCTGAAACCCATCTACGACGAATTCGGCATCAATAGTGTCATCGTATCCACGATGCAGGCAATCTCAGGCGCTGGATACCCGGGGGTAGCATCCATGGACATAGTAGACAACGTTATTCCCTACATCGGGGGAGAGGAAGAAAAGATGGAGACTGAAATGCAGAAGATATTGGGTTCTCCTTCAGAACCAGCGGATTTCAAGGTCTCAGCCAGCTGCCACAGGGTTCCAACAATTGATGGTCACATGGAAGCCGTCTTCGTAGAGACGAAAAAGGAGGCGGAACCCAACGCCGTAGCCGATGCTATGGAGAACTTTGTTGGGGAACCGCAAAAACTCAATCTTCCATCAGCCCCAGAAAAACCCGTTATTGTTATGAAAGAAAAGGATCGACCGCAAACCAGACTGGATAGAATGGAGGGAAAGGGCATGAGCACTGTAGTGGGCAGAATCCGAAAGGACCCCGTGTTAAATGGGGTGAAATTTTTGGCTCTAGGTCACAACACCATAAGGGGAGCCGCTGGATGTGGTGTGCTCAATGCAGAATATTTGAAAGCAAAAAAATTCATCTAAAGGAGAGGAAACATTTGGAATCAGGTAAAAAAAGGCGATTAAAAAGAATTTTTCGAGATGACAACCGAACCGTTATTGTTCCCATGGATCACGGCGTATCAATCGGTCCTGTTATGGGACTAGTGAACATGCAGGGTATCGTTGACACGTTGTTGCTTGGGGGTGTTGACGCGGTTGTTATCAACAGGGGCATCGCAAAAAGTGTTGACACTGGAAACGCTGGATTAATTGTTCACTTGTCCGGAATCACGAAGCATTGTCCTGACCCAAACAACAAGGTACAAATCTGCTCTGTAGACGACGCTGTAAGATTGGGGGCTGATGCTGTTTCAGTTCACATTAATGTGGGCGCTAAACAGGAGGACCGGATGCTCTCAACTTTGGGTAAGGTAGCCTGTGAATGCGATGATTACGGTATGCCATTGCTGGCTATGATATATCCCCGAGGACCGAGCATAAAGAATCAGCACGCTGTGGATGTGGTGGCTCATGCTGCTCGCTTAGGGGCAGAGTTGGGAGCCGACATTATCAAAACAAACTATACTGGCGACGCTGAATCCTTCAAAGAAGTAGTAAGCAGTTGCCATGTTCCAGTAATTATCGCTGGTGGTCCAAAAGTGGAGACTGTTAGAGAGGTTTTGCAGATGGTAAGTGACTCCCTGAAAGCTGGAGGAGCAGGTGTCTCGATTGGCAGAAACGTGTTTCAACATGAAAACCCCACAAAGATGGTTAAGGCTCTTTCAGCCCTTATTCACCGAGGGGCATCAGTCAGCGAAGCCTTAAAGATTCTTGGTGAATCAGAATGAAAGAAGCCTGGATCGAAATAGATGAATCGCTTCCCGAGGACCAGAAAAGTAGGTTGCTGAATTCTGCTGCTCAGTTCTGTGATGCCGTGCTGGTTGCCGCAAAGGATGTAGAACTTGCCAAGAAGACTGGAAGTAAGGTCGCCTCAGTTTCTGGGGAACCCGAAATTACTGTTGTTTCAATCTTCGACAGGGAAAAAGTGAAGGAACTGAAGGCTAAGGGGAGAAGTGTCGCTGTGAAGGTGACCATCGAAGGGAAAGAGGACGAAGAAACTGCCATAGAAGCGGCGGAGCTTTCATCCGACTATCTTATCGTTTACACTCCGGACTGGAAAATTATTCCATTAGAAAACCTCATCGCCAAGACTCGAGGAAAAACCAAACTGCTCGCACAGGTTTCCAGCGCAAAAGAAGCAAAACTGGCATTAGAAACTCTGGAGCTGGGAGCCGATGGGGTGGTCTTGAAAACAGCTAATCTTGAAGAACTCAAGGAAACAGTCGCTTTTGCTAAGAAGGAGTCTTTTAGGCTCGAGTTAGTTGCCGTCAAGGTTGTTGAGTTGAAGGAGATCGGAACAGGCGCCAGGGTCTGCATCGACACATGCGATCTTATGAAGTCTGGAGAGGGCATTCTTGTGGGTTGCCAATCATCCGGTTTGTTTCTAGTTCAGGCTGAGGTTCATGAAAGCCCATACGTGGAGACACGTCCCTTTAGAGTAAACGCTGGACCTCTGTCACTGTACACTTTTGTTTCCTCCAGTAGGACAAGATATTTGTCGGAGCTGAAGGCTGGAGACGAAGTTCTTGTAGTGGATAGGGAAGGAAAAGTCAGGTTAACTAATGTTGCGCGGGCGAAGATCGAGTGGAGACCCATGCTTCTCATCGAAGCGGAACATAAAGGAAAAAGGATTAAAACGATCGCCCAGAATGCCGAAACCATAAGAGTTGTGACTCCGGAAGGCTCCAAATCAGTTACGGATCTGGAGAAAGGCGACAAAATTTTGGCTCACGTGGAAAAGGGTGGCAGGCACTTCGGAACATTGGTGAAAGAAGAAGCTGTGATAGAGCGTTGACCATCAAAGTCTGCGTCTCAGTTCCTCCTAAGACAGTTGATGAAGCATTCTGTTTGATAGAGAAAGCTGAGGCTCAACATGCAGACTTGATTGAAATAAGGCTTGACAGCCTCAAAAACCATGACCGCATAGCAGAGATTCCACGCTGCAGCAAGACACCCCTGATCGCAACAAACAAATCAATGGAACATCACGGCAAATTCTGTGGAAGCGAAGATGAGCGCCAAAAAATTTTGGTGGACGCTGCGAGAAACGGTTTCGAATACGTGGACGTAGATTTGTCCACCCCTAATATTGGGAAATTAGTTGGCAACCTGCATAAAGTGGGAGCAAAAACAATAGTTTCATTTCATGACTTCGACTGGACTCCTAGGTTGTCACAGTTGAATAAGGTTCTTGAAGTGGAAATTGCTTGGGGAGCTAAAGTCTGCAAAATCGTAACCACAGCCAGAAACGTCGAAGACAACTTAACAATCTTGGATTTTGTTTCCAAGGCTTCCAAAAAAGCTAAACTTGTCTGTTTCGCCATGGGAGAACTCGGCAAACCATCTAGGCTTCTCTCTCCTGTCTTCGGCGCCTTTTTCACGTTTGCTTCTCTTGATGAAAAAAGAAAAACGGCAAAAGGACAACTAACTATTCAGGAAATGAGGCGAGCATACGAGGTTCTGGGGCTAAGGTAACAATGAAAATTTCCGGAAAAACTAGGGTTTGCGCCATCATCGGCGACCCAGTAGAGCACTCCCTAAGTCCCGTAATGCATAACGCAGCCTTCAAAGAATTAGGGTTAAACCTTGTTTACGTGGCTTTCACAGTAACAAGAAACGGATTGAAAGACGCAATTTCAGGCGCAAGAAATTTGGGTCTGCTAGGATTAAACGTGACCATGCCCCACAAAAACGCTGTTATGAGTTACTTGGATGAGACTGATTCGACGGCAAAAGCCATCGGCGCGGTGAACACAATCCTGAACGAGCAGGGAAAGCTTATCGGCTTCAACACAGACGGCAAAGGCGTCATGATTGCCCTGCAAGAAAACGGCATATCTGCAGATGAAAAGAAGTTGCTTATCCTCGGAGCCGGAGGTGCAGCAAAAGCTATAGCCTTTCAGGCAGCGCAAGAGGTAGAGGAATTGGTTATCCTTAACCGAACTTCAGAGAAGGCAGAAAAGTTAGCTGAATTACTACGCAAGAAATTTGGTAAAAAAGTGAAGGGCGGAACGCTCTCAGCTGAGGTTCTGAAGGAAGAACTGAAAACCACTGATATTCTGGTTAACGCTACCTCTGTTGGCATGCATCCAGACTTTAACATGAGTCCAGTTCCGTCAGATTTGCTGAGACGTGACTTGTGCGTGATGGATATAATCTATAATCCCTTGGAAACCAAGCTTGTAAAAGATGCAAAGGCTGTTGGAGCTAAGGTTGTTTTGGGTCTTGAGATGCTGCTTTATCAGGGAGCTGTCGCCTTCGAAATCTGGACTAACTGTCCGGCTCCAGTTGAAGTTATGAAGAAGGCTGCCTTGAGCAAACTAGCTGAACAGGGTGTCAACATTGAGGGGAAGAGCTGAGGCGATAACTCACGGAGCAGCCACAATAATTAATGCTATAGCAACAGGCAAGGGAGCAGCCATAGGAGTAGACCTGTGGACAAAAGCCGCCGTCACCATCACAGACGAACCCGGAACTGTAAAAGTTAAGATTCTGTCGGATTCCTCAGAGAACCCTGTTTTGGCAGAAAAGACGGTTGAGCATGTTCTCAAGCATTTTGGGTTAGAAAAAGAGTTTGGCGCCAAAGTTGAAACCCAGTCAAACATCCCAGTAGCAAGGGGATTAAAGAGCAGCAGTGCGGCAGCAAACGCCATAGCCTTGGCAACCACTGCAGCCTTGGAACGTAACTTAGATGATGTTACCGTGGTTAAGCTTGGTGTTGACGGGGCAATGGACGCAAAGGTTACTATAACCGGAGCCTTCGACGATGCCTGCGCCTCATATTTTGGCGGAGTCGTAATCACTGATAACCTAGAACGAAAAATCGTTAAACGCTTCGAAATAGCTGAAGCCCCAGCTGTTCTGTTCTATGTTCCAGCCAAAAAAACCTATACAGCAGATTCAAACGTGAAACGAATGAAAACCATGGCTCCCGTCGTCAAGATAGCCTACAGAGAAGCCTTGAACGGTAACTACTGGGCAGCCCTAACCATGAACGGTTTAATCTTCTCCTCGGCACTAGGATACGATTCATCCCCAACCGTAGACGCCCTCACAGCAGGAGCCTATGCTGCTGGGTTGTCTGGAACTGGTCCCGCGGTTACAGCCATCGTTCCTGAAGATAAGCTAAACCCTGTGAAAGAGGTTTGGCAGAAACGTGAGGGAGAAATTCTGGAGGCTCGAATCAACCAAGAGAAAGCCAAGGTGGTAGGCTGAAAAATGGAGGTTACAGTCGAGAACACCCGTAATCTTGAAGGCGTGGTTTCGGCTCCTCCATCAAAAGCTTACACCCACCGGATGCTCATAGCCGCATCATTGTCTAATGGAACCTCACAAATCTTCAATCCACTCGTCTCGGATGACACTCAAGCGACTCTAGAGGCAGTAAAGGCGCTTGGAGCAGAAACAGAATTACATGAAAACCGCTGGACGATTCATGGACAAGAAAAACTCAAACCGCCTGACCATCCCATAGACTGCAGAGAGTCAGGGTCGACTCTTCGTTTCATGATTCCAGTTGCAGCCCTTGCACCCGGACCTTCAACATTCCTTTTTGGGGCATCCTTTGAGCGGAGACCAGTGGCGCCTCTTCTTGAAAGCCTCAAGGAACTGGGAGTCGAATCTGCTGTTCAAAGAAACGGTTCATCTGTTGAGGTTTGTGGAGGGGGAATCAGAGGAGGAAAAACTTCGATAAGGGGCGACATAAGCTCCCAGTTCATCTCTGGATTACTGTTTGCTTGCCCAAAGGCAAAGGAAGACACAGAAATTGCTGTCACAACCAAGCTGGAGTCTAAGGGCTACGTTGAAATGACCCTTGAAGTTCTCGTCAAGCATGCTCTCGAAGGTGCTGTAAACAATGATCTTTCGCACCTGTGGATTCCCTCAAATCAAAGCTACGTTCCATGCGATCATACTGTTCCGGGAGATTTTTCTTCTGCAGCTTTTCTTTTGGCAGCCGCGGCGATTACTTCATCACAGGTAACAGTGAAGAATCTTGAGTATCAAACGGCTCAGGGCGACAGGGCAATACTGGGCGTTCTTGACGAGATGGGTGCATCAGTTAAGATAGGAGACGATTCTGTGGATGTTGAAGGGGGGCAGCTTGTTGGAGTTGACATCGACGCCAAGGATATCCCAGATTTGGTTCCTGTTTGTGCTGTTCTTGCGTGTTACGCTGAGGGGCGTTCGGAGATATATAATGCGAAGAGGCTTAGATACAAGGAATCAGATAGACTCGATTCGGTAAGCACAGAACTGAAGAAGATGGGAGCTGACATCATAGTGAACGAGGACGGCTTAACCATAAACGGTTCATGTTCATTACATGGGGCAACTGTTGATCCCCACAATGACCACAGGATCGCCATGGCATGTGCTGTAGCGGCTCTTGGAGCCGACGGTGAAACGAAAATTCAAAATATTGAATGTATAAATAAGTCGTATCCGCAGTTCTTCAGTGATCTGCGTTTGTTAGGAGCGAATGTCGTTGGGATCTAATTCGATAGGAAAAGAATTCGTTGTAACCTGCTTCGGCGAGAGCCACGGCAGATGTGTCGGAGCAGTAATAGACGGATGTCCAGCTGGTCTTCCCCTCACGGAAGAGGATATCCAGAATGATTTGGACAAAAGGTTGCCGCCTAACCGGGAAATCGTTTCTGCTAGAAGAGAAAAGGACATTGTTGAGATTCTGTCGGGAACTTATGAGGGTTTTACTACTGGCGCTCCGATCTGCGCTTTGGTGTGGAATAAGCAGGTGATTTCTGGCGATTACGATTCGATACTGGACAAGCCCAGACCTGGACACGCTGACTATCCTGCCAGAATCAAGTATATGGGATTCAATGATTATCGTGGCGGAGGAAGGTTCTCTGGCAGAATCACTGTGGCTTTTGTCATAGCTGGTGCCGTAGCCAAAAAACTGTTAGATGTCTTTGGCGTCGAAGTTCTGGCATATACAACTGCGATTGGAGAAGTTAGACTTGGAACAGCTCCATCTCTTGAGGAGGTCAGAGAGAACACTTACGGAAACTCGGTGAGATGTCCAGACCCGGATGTGGCAGAGAAGATGGAGGAAACGATTTTGAGGTCGAAAAAGGAGGGCGACAGCGTGGGAGGAATCGTTGAGTGCGTAGCCTCTAACCTTCCGGTTGGAGTCGGTGAACCCATCTTTGATTCTTTGGACGCAGAAATTGCTAAGATGCTTTTTGATGTGCCTGCTGTCAAGGGTGTTGAGTTTGGCAGGGGATTTGAGGCTTCCAAGCTGAGGGGTTCAGAAAATAATGATCCCTATGTAATGAAAGACGGAGAAATTGAGACTTCAACCAACAATGCGGGCGGTATCTTAGGTGGATTATCATCTGGAATGCCTCTTGTGGTTAGAGTGGCAGTGAAGCCTACGTCCTCGATTTCGAAAGAACAAAAAACTGTGGATTTATCGAAGATGGAGGAGACAACGATTCGGGTGCAGGGAAGGCATGATCCCTGTATTGTGCCCAAAGCTGTTCCGGTTGTTGAGGCTTCGGTTGCCACTGTTTTGGTTGATCAGCTGATTCGGACAGGTTTTATACCTAAAGTTTTGGGAGTTGAGGCTGTTGGAGAATATTATGACGTTAAGGAAGAAGATTGACGCAATCGATGAGAATTTTGTCCTTCTTTTGAAGGATAGGCTAGAGCTCTGTAAACGTATCGGCAAGGTCAAAGAAGAAAATAGGCTTGCTGTCAAGGACTATAAGAGGGAAGATGAGGTTTACTTGCACATCATGGGGAAGGCATTGGAGTTAGGGCTTGATCCCCAAAAAGTTGAAGCCATATTCAAACAGATAATTGCTTTGGGTGTCTCTGTCCAAGGCGCCGAATGAGAAGACTTAAAGCAGTATCACACAATGCATGATGAGAAAACCGTCAGTTCTGTGTTCCTTCGGAGTTGAGGAAGATGCTGTATGAAATAAGCGAAAAAGCGATACAACTTGAAACCAAGGAAAAAAGATTATCAAGTTCAATCTGGGAGACCCAGACATGCCAACACCGCCTGAAATAATTGAGGCAGCCTATGAAGCAATGAAACAGGGAAAGACAAAGTATTCTTCGGCTGCTGGCGAGAAGAAGCTGCGAGAAGAACTGGCAAGCATTCATGATGTTTCGGCGGATAATGTGGTGATAACCGCTGGCTCAAAGTGGGCAGTCTTCTCTTTGATGTTTCTGTTGCTGAAAAAGGGAGAGAATATTGTTGTTCCGTCACCTCACTGGACCAGTTACGATTTAGCTGCAAGAAGGGTTGGGGCTGAACTGCGTTTTCTGAGGGAAGACCTTGAGTCTGATTGGAAGATTGATGTTGGAAAACTGGGAAACTTGATTGATGAAAAGACGCGGCTGGTAATACTTAACAGTCCTAGTAATCCGACGAGCAAAGTTATTGATGAGAAAACTTTCAGTGAGATCGTTCAGATAGCAGAAAGCAGGGGAGTTACCGTTCTGTCCGATGAGGTGTACTCGGACATAAGCTTCGTTAAGGCTAAAAGCATCTTAGATTTTGGTGAAGACCATATACTCGTAAATAGCTTTTCCAAAACCTTCGCGATGACGGGATGGAGAATCGGCTACGCCATAATTGAGAAAAAGTTGGCTCAGAAGATGATTAAGCTGAACCAGATAACCACTACTTGTGTTCCAGCGTTCATCCAGTACGGTGCCCTGAAGGGATTGGAGTCCAGAAAGAAGATTGCGGATGAAGTCAGAGAGCAGTTTCGACTAAGAGCAGACGCTGCAATTAAGGTTCTTTCGAAGGCTAAGATGAAGTTTGCCCGTCCTGATGCGCCGTTTTATCTGTTTCCTAAGGTTGATGGTCTAGATTCTGAACGTTTCGCCTTGAATCTTTTGGATAGGGGGGTTGCTGTGGCTCCGGGAACCGCTTTCGGAGATTACCGTGAATACTTCAGGATAGCTTTAACTGTGGAAGAGGAAAAGATTAGGGAAGGTTTGGAGACGCTTTGTGAGGCTCTACCTTGAGGATTGCGATTATCGGCGCGGGAAAGATGGGTCGTTGGTTCACACGGTTCTTCAAGAATGAAGGCTATTCTGTAATTGTTTCTAACAGAACCCGAAGTAAAGCAGAGGCTTTAAGGGATGAGTTTGGCGTTGAATTAGCTGACAGCAACCCAGAGGCTGTTGAGGGTGCTGACTGGGTTCTAGTGTGCGTGTCTTTGGATGGCTTGGAAGCTGTCCTGATGGAGATTGGTTCTCACATTCGGTCGGGTCAGGTTGTCATGGAAATCGGCTCTATCAAAGAGATTCCAGTGAATTTGCTGCACAAATACGTGAAGAATGGCGTTACGTTGGGGACTCATCCTGTTTTTGGTCCCGGCGCCAAGGGCGTTGGGGGTCAAAATTTTGTTTTAACTCCAGTCAACGAGGAGGAGAGACGTTTCGCTGCGGAGTTTAAGGGCTGGTTGGAGGAGCGGGGTGCAGAGGTAACGGTTTTGTCGCCTAGGAGGCATGATGAGTTGATGTCATTGGTTTTGGGTTTTCCTCATTTTGTTGGTTTAGTTGCCGGTGACGCTCTGGTGAATAATTCGGGCTTTGTTGAAGCAAAACAGGTGGGTGGAGCCAGCTATAAGCTGTTGTTGACTTTGGCTGGGGCTGTTGCTGCTGAGGAGCCTGTTTTCTATTCTAATCTTCACATGAGCTTGCCTGAGATGGAGAAGATTGAGGGCTTATTCTTGAGTAAGGTTGAAGAGTGGCTCAAGTTGGTTAGGGCGAAGGATTGTGGTGGTTTTGGTCGTAAAATGGAGCAGGTTAAGAAACGGTTAAAGGAACTGGATCCTGATTATGAGCGGTATTATAGGCTTATGTATCGGCTTTTGGATGATTCCTAGAGTTTGAAGTTGGGTTTGTTGGCTGCTTTGTAGGAGCCGAGGATTTTAACGAAGATTGTTTTGTCTCTGATGCTGTTTAGGGCTTCTTGGCATTTGGTTTCGGTTCTGTGTCCTTCAAAGTCTAGGTAAAAGTGGTATTCCCATGGGGTGCTTTTTGTGGGTCTGGATTCGATTTTTGTCAGGTTTATGTTTCTGTCAGCGAATTCCTTCAGAACATGGTATAGTGCTCCGGGCACGGATTTAGCTGCAAAGATTATGGAAGTTTTGTCCTCTCCAGAATAGGGTGAGTCTTTTTTGTCTAGGACAAAGAATCGGGTGGAGTTGTTTTTGATGTCCTCTATTTCTTTTGCCAGTATGGTCATGTCGTAGATTTGTGCGGCTCTTTTGCTGGCTATGGCTGCTGAATCCATCATGTTTTCTTCTTTAATCATTTTTACGCTGCCTGCAGTGTCGAATGTGGAGATTGCCTTGAGTTTATGTTGTTCTAGGAATTTTCTGCATTGGGCTAAGGCTTGGGGATGACTGTAGACTGTTTTGATTTGGTCTAGTTTGGTGCCTTTGTGGGCTATGAGGCAGTGGCTGATTCTGATGATTATCTCACCGCAGACCTTCAGATCATATTCTAGGAACAGGTCGTAGGTGCGGTTTACGCTGCCCTCGATGGAGTTTTCGATGGGAACAACCCCATAGTCTACGTCCCCGGTTTTGACGCTTTCGAAGACATCATCAAAGTTTTTGCAGGGCTTCACAGTTGCAGACTGACCGAAAAAACTGTAAACTGCACTCTCGCTGTAAGCGCCCAACTCCCCTTGAAAAGCAACCCTCAACATTACTTCACCGTATCCAATCTAATAGTTGACTGGAAAGCCAGAATAAAATGCTTTACCCTTAAAACTGCCGATTTCTACAGCAAGCCTTCATTTTTTCTGGCACAAGTTTTGACTGCTGTCCTCATTATTTCAGTACGATCGCGTTGCTCATGCCATGCCTTTTGCGTTCCAAGATTTTCTTTGCCTCAAGCCTGTCAAGGATTAGGCTGACTTTGCTTTTTGAGTAACCGCTCCTATCCACCAACTGACTTTGGAAGATGGTGCCCCCTTCATCAATGATTAAACTGACGATTCTTTTTTCGTCAGGGTTCGATAATTTCTCCAAAAGCCCGTTCCACCTGCTTTTCAACGAGGAAGCATCAGCATGGATAAGGTCATTTTTGCCAATTAGCCACAGGTATAGTAAGCTTGAACCCATAACAAAACCCGAAATACCAATCACAGTCATGTCGAAAGAGGTGTAGATTTCTGGAATCATGTTTAACTCGATGACACTCCCGTCAAAAATAAACTGAACATTAGTCGGCGTCATTATCTTAACGAAGACCGCGAAAGTAGACAGGATCAAACCGAAAATTGCAAGGGTTTTTCCAGTTCTCATTGGCGATCCCCTTGAAAGAAAATGGAAAGATTTAGGCTATTAAGCATTGCAGTCACCAGTTCATAGTGTTACTATCATCAGTATCCAGTTTTTCGTCTAATTATTGTAAAGATTAGTTCTTTATGGTTAGTTCATTTCGTTTAGCTGTCGTATCAGGTCTTCTCGTGAAGCAGACTTAGGTCCTATCCGTATCAGATCTTCTGGTGGAGATACTTGCTCAGCAAACTCTGGTTCTCCCACTGTCCAGTTCTCCCAATCTACTGGAATATTGTATCCAGACCCATCCTCGAAAGTTATTGTAACTACAACATTCAACTCGTTCAAGTCCTCCTCATTTATGGCAAACCGTTTTGTAGACGGGAGGATAGGTTGATCTTCAAGGATGTTCTCAAACTCAACATTGCCGAATAAAGTCACTTGTGTCGTGTAGTCTTTTCCAGCAATCAACTCTTTGATTTCTTCATCTTCCAAGGTTACGTCTAATGCCTGTTCTTTCAGATGTTCTCTGTCCTCTCCGTCCAGAATTATTCTGCCATCCTCAAACTCGAATTCCCAAGTGCCTGTTACACCTTTCGCGTTTATCAGATACAGAACAGCTGAACCCAGAATGATGCCAATGCAAATCAGCCCTGCCAAAAACAGAACTTTTCTTCTCGTTCCCTGAACGTTTTTCATGTCTATCTCATCACTCCTTGAATGAATCACTGCGTAAAACACCATTTGACTCTTTGTTTAAAACTAGTTTAGAACTGCTAGCACAGTCAGCAGCGGTGACGGCTCCCGCAAATCGCTGTTTTGAAAAAATAACAGTTGAATTTTAACCCAACAAACGGAGCTGTTGATGGACAGCAGGGAAAGGATCTTTTGGTCTGCGGGCGCATAATATATATCAGTTTTTTATATAACTTCCCCACGATCATGTTTGAGCTGGTTTTATGTCTTCGGTTTATGTTTTGCTA
>SMTZ1_10000627_pt1 | contig 33419 bp, 23 predicted proteins | sample DeeMarSWOR136_30_FD_25667 | JGI IMG/M metagenome (IMG submission 25667) | reverse complement strand
AAGGTCAGAGCCACATTTTTCTGTCGTAAGCAATAGCTCTAGCAGCAGCATTACTCTGAATATTGAACTGAGCAGCAGTTTCTCTGTTTTGAAGCATTTCAGTAAAAATTCCGTTTTTGATTAATTCTCTTCTTCTAGCTTTTACCCCTTCGTCATCATATAAATAAAATCCATAAGAATCAGGGATCGTAGGATCTTCGAATACATTAACACATTCATTTCCTATCTTGAAACCGAGTTTATGCTCTCTTAAATATGATTCTCCTGCTTGTGCACCTTCACGTCCTAAAATTCTATCAGCTTCATGGGGGTGTCCACAATTTTCATGAGAGATTATACCTGCTACATCTGGTCCAAGTATAATATCAATTTCTCCTTCTGGAGGCTTTTTGGCTGAAAGTATGATATCTGCTAAAATTTTAATTTTCTTCCTAACTTGATTTTCTAAATTCCAAGAGATTAATTTATCCCATCCGCCTGTAGTGGCATAAGTACTCATTGATTGTTCATTTTGACCTCCCGATCTAACTGCTATTAGTATTGGTATAAAAGCAACTCTGGGAACATGTCCTGAAATTCTTGATCCTTCATTAGTAATAAAGTAAGTATCTCTTTGTTCAGTCAGTAATACGAAAATATGAATATATTCTACGGGATGTCTTTCTTTAAAAATATCAACAAACTGTTGTAAATACTCAATTTTCTCTTCTAATGAAATTTCCATAGGATTGATTTTATATTTACTTTGCCAACTTGTGATGTATGTTTTTTCTTCGCTCATTCTAATTGGTACTTTTCTTTGCTTACTACTCCTATATGCTGTGTGATATGCGAGTTCAACTGCTTCTTGAACTGCCTTTTTATTTAATTGATTTGTTGTAGCCATCCCCATTCCCCCATTAACGAGAAGACGAACATTAATTCCAGTTTTTCGAGCAAAAGCATCTGTGGTTAACTCAATAGGTAAATTACCAATATGCATTTTGCCATTAATAAAAGCTACAGTATCTATATGGTTTGTTTCTAGCCTAACTTCAGCATAATCGCAATTTTTTCCATTTCCTTGCGCTAATTCAAGAGCAAACTCAGCTAAATCTTTATATGATTCCATATTTAATCAAAACTACTTTATCTGAATCTAATTTTAAATAAAGATTAAATCTCGAATTATATATTAATAACTTTTTTCTATAACGTATATTATTATTGGGAGTTCAAAAATTTAGAAAGAAAAAAAATGTGTTAACTTTTTCTGTTATCGTTAACGATCTTTCTAATTTCTTCTAAAAGCAGTTGTTTCTCAGCAATAAACCAGTGCAATTTTGATTTTTCTGGATGTTCATTATAAATGATTTCAGCAAGTTCTGTAACTTCATCTTCATTAGGCTCAAGAAGCTCGCCATCAACATCCTCCCTTAGTAAAAGGACTAAATTATCAGTTTCGAGAGGTTTAATATCATAACCATTTTTCACATTTCTGTTGATTGTAACACATAATTCAGCTAAAAACCAAACACTTTTTTCATAATTCTCCCCCGATTTATATCTTTGAAACGCGAGAACTTCCACATCCGATTTATCAAACGGCACTTTTTATCACAACTCTTTTTTAAATTAATTAACCAGTAGTTATTTATCAAAAAAGATAGGTTAACATTTAATTATTTGTATTGACATTGAAAGGTTTTAAAATTAAAAGATTTATATAAAATTAAGTGAATATAACGAATCTAAATCCTCCAAAAGAAGGACCTTAAATCATAAAATTAATAATTAATTCCTTTTTACTATATATCAAACAATATTAATAACAATAATATTGATGCCTCCGTGGCTTAGTGGTAGAGCAGCAGACTACGGATTACTGTCGAATTCGCTCTGCATTTGTAATCTGCCGGTCGTGGGTTCAAGTATTCAGAACGTTAAATTCTGGGTTGAAATTCCCACCGGGGGCTCTCTATCTTTATATTACTAACTTAATTTTATTTTTTGGTAAATTTATTTTAGAATGATAAAAAGAAAAAAATATTATAATGTTTTTTTATTTCAAACTAATTTTTGTTCTAATTCATAATCTTTAGGATCGATTGTCCGGAATATAATGTAAGCAATTCCCAAGGTCATTGCACAAAATAAAGCAACTATAAAAAAGATAGGTTCATAACTTGAGAAAAAAATTGCAGCAGTTGTAAATACCCAAGCCCCTATTAATGTTCCAATATTTTGTCCTAAATTAACTAAAGATACGATTAATGCAAAGTAAGTACTTTTTAATTTAGGATAATAGTTTTTTGATAAATCACCTCTTATTGTTTGATTAACTACCATCATCCCGTTTTGAATTGCTCCTAAAATAATAAGAAATGCAAATCCAAAGATTAAAGGAATAAGTGAACCACTATTAATGATGAAAGGAACCACAAGTAACAAACAAAAAGGTATAAATGTTAGGTAGGCTCCAGAAATTGTTTTCTTTCTTGATTTGTCTCCTAAAATCCCAGTTATAAATGAACCAAGGACTATTCCAATACCACTAACGAAATATAAAATATCACTCCAACCAAGTAAATTTACAGCAGTACCTTGAGTAATAGATAATATCGTTTCTTGAACATCAATTATTCCTAACCCTATTAGAATTAAGTAATTAAAGAACGTACCAAGCATAACTCCTTGGATACCAGTAATAAATGTGTAGCTAAAAACTTTCCAGTTTCGTTTTTTTGTAACTATAGTTAATAAATCCTTACCCCATTCTTTGATGGTATCTTTTTCTATCAGCGGTTCTTTAATAAAGTAGGGCAAAAATGAAGAGATCAATGCTGCTATTCCTGTTATTACCCATAAAAAATGCATAGCATTCAATTCTAAAAATATTAAACCAAGTAATAAACCTCCTGCCCCATATCCAAGAAACATCATAGTCCATGTGTAACCTTGCACTCTTCCGAGTTTTTCCTTAGGTGTGACATCTAAGATTAATCCATCCAATGCGGTATCTGAAAAAGCAGCCCCTAATTGTGTCATAAAATAATAAATAGCCATCCAAAGATAAATGGAGTTATCAGAGGGCATATATATAGCCATAATAAACCACCATATGGCTCCAAATGTCCCAAAGCTTGCAATCCAAGGAAAACGGCGTCCAAATTTCTTCGATCCCCACCTATCATTAAATAATCCTACAATCATCTTCACTGCCCAAGGAATATTCCCAATTGAATAAATGATTAACCATTTTGCAATGTCATAAGAACCACCTAATTGATGAGCAATAAAAGACGGCCAGACAAGGAAAGGGATGCCTTGTAAGAAACCTTCACATAAATAGTAAAAAACAAAAATTAATGTATAAGATCGCTTATAGTCAACTATAGAGCTCATAAACTAATTACAATCTCTAACTTAATAAAGATTGCTATAAAAAATTACGACATTTTATTTATTTTTTCAGTAGAGTTTAATTTTATTATACGCTAATTAATTTAAGAAAATTTTTTTGAGTTTTATAGATTCAATCTTAAAATGAACACTATAAACCATATTATTTATTGTATCTTAGATGATGTAAGTTCAGAATATCTTTTTAAAATGATTAAAAGAGGAGAGCTACCAAATCTTAAAAAATTAATGAATGACGGAATTTATACAAAAAATTGCATTACTGATTTTCCCTCTATAACATATCCAACTCAAGTTTCAATGATCACCGGAACATATACGGGTGATTACCGAAAGGAGTTATGCCATGGTATTCCAATATTTAATTGGATGGAACGTAATAAAACCCCTCCATTATTAAGATCTTACGGATCTTATGGTTATAATCAAGGAATTCAAATTTATAAACTAAATGATGATATGGGCACTAACTGTAGAACTCTTTTAGAGATGGTGGGTGAAGGAAATACTGCAAGTATAGCGCAATTCATCAATAGGGGGGTAACTTATTTTTTTCCCGAAAGAAAGACTAAACTCGCAATGTATTATTTATTGATAAAGTATTTAGGAAATATTGAAAAATTCATGGCAAGAGCCAATTTTGTTATTGTTAAAAAAGTATTAGACACTTTCAAGAAACCGAATAAATTTTTCGAGATAAAAGAGCCTCCTATTGGCTCACTTCTTCTATTCTTCTCTTCTGATTTCTTAATGCATCTATATGGTTATGATTCAGTAGAGTATAAACGAAATATACTTCATATTGATAAAGTAATTGGAATATTAATTAAAGAATTAGATAAAATTGGATATTTAGATGATACAGCGATTGCAATTGCGGCAGATCATGGAAATTATAAAGCTAAGGAAGTGGGAGATTTATCTTCGTTTTTTAACAAACTTGGATTAACTCATTATTATCCTCGTAAGAATGTCAAAGGTAATTTAAATTTGGCTGAATTTGGAAGTGTAGGATTTTTTAACTTTAAATCTAAGGATGAAAATTTTCCTGATCGCTGGATAAATCCTTCAGTAAGTGAGCTTGAAAGATATGGTCCAAAGAAAGTTAATCTTTTTAAAGAATTGTTTAAGATTAAAGGAACTTCATTAATGTATTATCAGGATAGTGAAAATAGATATAACAAAGGTAAGATTTATTTAAAAAAGAGAAATATTAGTACAAATGAAATAACTTCAGGTTTAATTGAATATCAAGGTACAGGAATGAATTATAAAACGAGATATACTACGGAAGGCAAAGATGATATTTTTAGATATGGTAATAATGAACTTACAAGTAAAATATTGGATAATAAATATCATTCTACTGAAGAATGGTTATCAGCAACCTACCTTTCTGATCACCCTTTATATCCTGACTTAATACCCCGCCATTTTAAGAATCCTAGAGGTTCTGATATTGTGATTAGCACTGAAGGAAATATAACTTACAATATAAAGCATGGAAAACAAAAGAACCATAATCTTTATTTACATGATATTGGACTTCGAAAAAGTGCTGTTGTTCCCTTAATAATAGGAGGGTCGAAAGAAATACCTACTATAAAAGCCCCTTTCTGTAAGGTAACAGATATAGTACCAACTTTATTAAAAATGATTGGAAAAAAGCCTCATATAAGTGTCTTGGGGAAAAGCTTAATTTGATTAGTGAATAATCCAAAATTAGAAGAGTATTCACAGTGTTAAATATGGACGAGCAACTAAGAAAAAAAATACTCACAACTAAAGATGTATGTCGTGTTAAAGTTAGATTTAATGATACGGATAGTATGGGCATAGTTCATTTTAAGAACTATTTAGTATATTTTGATGATGGTTTTGTTAGTTTTATGAACAACTTATTATCACCTTTGAGAATTGAAGAAACTGTCCATCAGGGAACAGTTTTCGGGGTTAAAAAAGTAGATATCATATATGAAGGGGCTGCAGAATTTGGAGATTACATCTTAGTAGAAACTCAGGTAAAAAAGATTGGACATTCTTCATTAACTTTTCATCATGAACTATTCAAAGAGTCTGATAAAACACTCTTAGCAACAATAGATTGCGTTAGACTCATAATGGAATTAAAATCAAACAAATTACTTAACGTAATAGAGTTTTTTAAAAAGAGTCTAAATTAATTGAATTTCTCTTTTTATTATTTTTAAAAAATAAAAAGATTGTTTAAAAATTCTTCAAAACTTTATTGTAATTAAACAATTGTTAAGTTCATATAAAGGTGAATTAAAAATTAGTATGAAAGATAGAATTTGCATGATTACTGGAGCTAATTCTGGTATTGGTAAAGCTACAGCTTTAGGATTAGCAGAAATGAGCGCAACTATAATCATGGTATGTCGTGATAAAAATCGGGGAGAGATTGCTCAACAAGAAATTATTGAAAAAAGTGGGAATCAATCGGTTGATTTACTACTATGTGATTTATCTTCGCAAAAATCGATACGTGATTTTGCATCTGATTTTAAACAAAAATATCAAAATCTACATGTTTTAATTAATAATGCGGGTGTGGTTCTAAGGAATCGAACTTTAACTGTGGATGAAATTGAAACCAATCTTGCTGTTAATCATCTTGCACCTTTTTTATTGACAAATTTATTGCTAGATATTTTGCAGAAAAGTGCACCTAGCAGGGTTATTAATGTAAGTTCTGGTGTTCACATGAATGCTCATATTGATTTTGAAGATCTTCAAAGCGAAAAAAAATATAGCTCATTTGGAACTTATGGTCGATCAAAATTAGCATTGTTGTTTTTTACATATGAATTGAGTAAGAAGTTAGAGGGAACGGGTGTAACTGTAAATGCTCTCCACCCAGGAGTTGTTCGAACTAATTTGGGTCGTGATCAACCTGCATTTTCAAGATGGTTTCAAAAAAAATTCTTTAAGAAACCTGAAAAAGGAGCAGAAACGTCAATTTATCTCGCATCCTCCCCTGAAGTAGAAAATGTTACTGGAAAGTATTTCGCAAATAAGCAACAAAGAGATTCTTCAAAAGAGTCTTACAATGAGGAATTTGCTAAAAAAATATGGAAAATTAGTAACGAGCTTACTAAATCTAATTTTTAATTTAATTTTTTACAATTTTAATTTAAATTAAACAGCCTTCTTCATTTTAGGAGGAGGAATAAAAACTCTTCTAAGACCTGTTCTTTCCAAGGTTAAAGCTTGCTCTGGGCACTTATAAGCACATACACCACAACCAATACATCTATCTTCATTAACTTTCGCTACATTATCAATTAATTCTATTGCCTCCATTGGGCATTTCTCAACGCAAGTTCCGCAACCTATACAATTCTTTTGATTCACCTTTGAGAGGTAAGATGTTAGTGTTGAAGTAGGAGCTGCACCACTATAAAAACTGCCGAAATTTCCACAACAACATACACAACAATTACAAATTGCTATTTCTTCTAGTTTTGGGTCTCCGCGAGTATGAAATGCCTTATGAACAAGACCTAAATCTTCTGCGTCTTTTATAATTTTTAAGGCCTGCTGTTTAGAAATAGCTTTAGCAAAATCGTGATCTATTGCAAATTTAGCAGTTCTCCCAAAACTCAAACAATTTTGTCTTGGGGCATTAATTTTGCAAGGATCATCTAGTAAGTCTTTCCGATGCCGACAATAACAATACGAAACACCTATAATATCAAATTGATTTACAATTTCATTAACTTTTTCATTCGGTACTACCAATTCTTCATGTGGTTCAATTGTTTCTTCTATGGGAATAACTCTGTCAATTGCTGGAGCGTTTTTGAAAGCATTAATTATAATTTCATAATTTTTTTGAGTTATTTCAGAATTATCTTTAAACAGTTGGTCCCAAAGTAGAGCAATCTTTTTCTGTTTTGGGCCTTCCTCACCTCTCATAAGAGTGAATTCTAGTAAACCTGGCAGGAATCCTACTAAACGGTAAACAATTACACCGGTAGTTCTACTTGGAATTCCCGTAATCATTCCTATATCCATTAGTTGATTTAAAGTAGATTTTAAAGATTCATCGTTCAATTCTGTTTTCAACTTAATTTGATCAAAATTAAGTGGTTTATTAAAATTTAAAAGAAAATTTAATTGTTCTTCATTGATTAAGGTTTTAAGTAATTCTATAAGGGTTTCATTGAGAGGGACTGGAGGGCCTCCTCCTTTTAAGATATTTGAAGCAAGTTTATACCATAACTTTTCAGTCATTTTTATTTTTATATATTTTTATTCTAATTTTATTTTAGGAGGAGGAACAAATACTTCACGATTTTCAATTCTTATTAATTGTATTGCTTCTTCAGGACAATGATGGGCGCAAACTCCACATCCAATGCACTTTTCTTTTTTTATGTGTGCTACTGTTTCAACCAATTCAATGGCTTCCATTGGACATTTCTCAACACAAGTGCCACAAGCTATACAATTATCTTCCTTAACATTTGCTAAATAGTTTGTATAACAATGATAGGGTAAAACACCTCGATTATAGAGCTGAAAAATGCCACAACAACAAGAGCAGCAATTACAAATAGCTTCTTCGTCTAATTCAGTATTTAAATGGATGTGGAAAGCTTTATGAACTAATCCTTCATCGGATGCTTTACTAATTATTTCTTTAGCTTTTTTTTTTGATACTGGATTTCCAAATTTGTGTTTTAAAGCGAATTGTGCACTTTTACCTAAGAGAAAGCAATTTAATCTCTCATCTGTAACTTTACATGGCTCATCTAATAAATCTCTTGAATGCCGGCAATAACAATGAGCAAGAGCAATGTCATCATATTTATCTACGATTTTCGAAACTTCTTCATAGGGCATTACTCTATCAGTAGGAACTTCCTCAATCTGTTCTTCTACTGGTACTATTCGCACTATTGGAGGATAATTTTCGAATTGTTTAACAAATGTATCATAATTTTTTTGTGTTCCTTCTCTCATCTCAACGAAGATGTTTTCAAAAAGTTTTGCTATTTTCTTATGTTTTTCATCGGTTTCTCCCTTAAGATTGGTGTACTCGAACATCCCTGGAAAGGGACCAAGTAAACGGTAAACCATTATCCCCGTTCTTCTACTTGGTAGCCCTACAATAATTCCGTTGTCCATTAGAGTATTTAACATTGTATCTAATGAAACCGTATCTAAATCGGTTTTAGCTCTAATCTCATCGATATTTAGAGAGGGTTTTTTAAATATTAAGAGAAATTCTGCTTGTTTTTCCGTCATTATTGTTTTTAATAATTTAATAAGAGTTTCACTAAGAGGTATGGGCATTTTTCCTGCTTTAATGATGGTACGAGCTACTTTTTTCCAAAGGATTGTATCTTTTTCTAACATAATTTTATATCTTTTTTGAAATGAATCCCCAAATAAATCTGCATAGAAAAAATATACATAACTTAATTATGTTTCGATGGTATTATTTTAAAGGATAGTTAAAATTCTTAAAGTGGCTCTTTCTCCAAGAAATAAGTTTTATTAGAGCTACAATTGGGGCATTTGATTTTTCTATTAATTGAAGCAGAAGAATCTTCCCATTCTTCATCGCAGTTCAAGCATCCATAACCTTTAAAATGAGGTTTATATTCGATGTTCCCACCATAAACTCTGATTTGCTTTCCTTCAATAAGTGCTTTAGTTACTTTTTGATGGGCACTTTCTAATATCCTGGAAAATGTTGGCTGCGATACACCCATTTTATCAGCAGCTTCTGTTTGTTTAAAATCTTTTATTGTTAATGGTATATAATGTTTTAAACGCATTGCTTCAAACTCTGCAAGAGTCAAATTTACATAAGATTCTGAGATAGGTCCAGCTTCTACGCTCTTAAAATAGAAGTTATTGGGAGGATTTTTCACATACCTCATACGCGTTCGACGACCCATCTTAATTCATTCCTCAGATGTTTTATATGATAAATATTCAAAATTTTTATAATTAATTATTCAAAATAAAAATTTTAAACATTGTGTTATAATATATAAAATTTAAATTATTATCCAACTTATAATCTTCCCTTTCACCCTATCTTCTGTAAAGCATACTACGGTTTTAAGAACTCTAATTCTTATATTTTAATTATTTTATGGTTATTTTATTGGATCAATATTAGCTTAGAAAGAAGACATTCTGAGAAGTAATGTGTGCTTTCCTCCTTAAGATTTCAATTTTAATTATTTGAAGTCAATTAAGTTAAATATTGATAATTATAAATAAATGAAAAGTATTAAAAATGGAATTATCTAATATTTAAAAAACAGTATATTTTTAAAAACTATTAACTTCGGGTTTCTTTAATGGAAAAAAATGAATTTGATTATAAATTTAAATATACAAGTATTTTTTCGTTAAATTATTTTATACAGGGGATAAATCAAAGTATCTTTGCCACAGTTGTACCGGTATATCTTTTTACCTTATTACCGTCAGTGAATGCTGCAGCGATTTCTTTTATGCTCTCATTTGTTCTTGTACCTTTTATTTTAAAATTGATCTATGGATTACTGAGTGATAAGATAAGTTTGGGAAAGATAGGAAGACGTAAACCTTGGATAATTGGTCCTGCTTCTTTTTCTGGCTTAATGTGGATTATAATATCTATTATGTTGAATTTAAATCCACTCTCTGCGATTGGAATTTTTACATATGGAGGCTTCCTTGTGATTTTAGGAGTAGCGATGGCGGACACAGCAATGGATGGTTTCATTCTAGATATATGCCCAAAAAAACTCCTAGGAAGAACAACAGGAACCGTGTGGGCTTTTAGATCTATTGGTACTATAGTTGGAGGGCCTTTAATATTACTTACTATAAATCTTATTGATTTAAAGATCATCTTTATTGGATTAGGTATTATGACTGTATTGTTTTCCCTCATAACTCTTAATATCCGGCATGTAGAAAATCTTCAAGGTGTCAATCTTATATCGAATCTTAAATTAATATTCAAAAAACGAGAAAATTGGAAAATGTTTGGATTCTCATTTTTTATGGCAATCGTAGATGGGGTTATTTTTGTATTTTTAGCTCTCTTCCTCCTGATTAAATTAGGCTTAATTGAAGCTTCAGGTGCGACTATGGATATATTGGAAGAGGATATAAATCTATATTCTCCTCAAGCATTTATTTCTTTCTTGACTGGAGTGGGGGTATTTCTAGGAGCCTTTATTGGAGGCTATATTGCAGATAAAAAATCGAGAAGAATTGCAGTTTTTAGCTCTTTAGGATTAACTGCAGGATCGTTACTTTTGCTCTTATTACCGATACCTTCCACTGTTATCTGGTTGTTATTTATATTTGCAGGGATTGTAGGTTCCTCTAGCGGTTGGAGTAATTCTGCATTTTCAGCTGTTGCTAGTCAATATTCAAAACAATATCCAGAAGCTACTAGTACATATTATTCAATTTGTACATCTTTTATTAATTTTGGTACAATGCTCGGATTATCTTTTACAGGGATAGTCTTTAATAGTATATCAACTATTACATCGGATGTATTAGTAGTGTACGGAACTGTCTTTATAACCATGATACTATTTTCAAGTATTGCATTAATTCCCTTTTTATTGCTAAACCGCAATATATATGAACTTAAAGAGATTGATCTGGAACAAGAAAAAGAGATTTCAGGTGATCAAGCAATTTTGAAACCATAAATCACATTTTCCCTTTAATCCATATTTTTTTTTTTTTTAAACAATCTAATTCGTTGGATCAAGTATAAAAATAAGGTTAACTAATTTATTTAAAAATAATTTTTTTTTATATGTTTAATAAATAACTTCACGTGCTTTTGAAATATAAACTAAAATTAATCCATTATAATATCAATATGTTTCTTAAAATTAAATTTTGAAATTTTAAATAACTAAGCAAAATAAGCAGGTGTTAAGAATTAAAATTAAGTATGCCAATAGAATAAACCGATTACCAACATATATTTTTGCAGAAATTGAACAATTAAAACAAGAGAAAATAAAGCAAGGAATGGATCTTATTCCATTAGGTATTGGTGACCCAGATTTAACTACTCCTGAATTAATAATTAATGAAATAATTAGACAGGTAAAAGTTCCAGTTAATCAGAATTATCCAACAAGTATGGGAGAAGATGATTTTAGACAGGCTGTCCAGCGTTGGTATAAAGTTAGATTTGGTTTAGATTTTGATGCCAATAATGAAGTAACTAACTTAATCGGGGGAAAAGAAGGGGTAGCTAACATAGCTAGAGCATATATTAACCCTGGAGATATAGTATTGTGCCCTAATCCAGGATATCCTGTTTATGAAAATGGTGCTACTAAATTATGTGATGGAGAACCATATTTAATGCCATTACTAAAAGAGAACAATTTTTTACCGGATTTAGACGCAATAGATAAAAATGTTCTAAAGAAAGCAAAAATGATGTATTTAAATTACCCTAATAATCCAACAGGTGCTATCGCTCCAGTGGAATTTCTAAAAAAAGCAGCAGATTACGCTGAAGATTATAATTTTATAATTGTTTATGATAACCCATATTCAGAATTTACATTTGATGATTATATTGCTCCTTCTCTCTTACAAATCGATCAAAATCATGTAGAGATTAATAGTGCTTCAAAAATATTTTGTATGACGGGATTTCGATGTGGTTGGGCAGTAGGAAATGAAAATATAATTTCTGGCATTAGAAAAGTTAAATCCCAAATTGATTCTGGATGTCCTACTTTTATTCAAAAGGCTGTCATTAAAGGGTTAAATGAATATATGTCAGAGAAAAAACCTGAAATTGTACAAGCGAATATGAACATATACCAAGAAAGAAGAGATGTACTAATAAAAGGATTGAATAAAATAGGGTGGAAAACTGAGAAACCGCAAGCTACTTTTTATGTTTGGAACCATATACCAGAAGGAGAACTAAGTAGTATGAGTTTCATTAAGAAATTAATAGAAGTAGGAGTTATATTAACTCCTGGCATTGGTTTTGGACAATATGGAGAGGGATTTGTTCGAATTGCTTTAACCCAGCCAACCGAAAGAATCAAAGAAGCAATAGAAAGAATAAAAAAAATAATTAATTAGAATTTAAAAACTATTACTCATTTTGATTTTTTACAATATTTCCACCATTCAGAAATTTTTTTCAATTCTTCTTCAATCTCGATTTCTCCTGGGAGATTAAAACTAATATCCAAGAGTTCTGTCAATATCGATTGAGTTTCTGGTTCTTTTTTTATTTCTGTATGCTTATAGCAATTTAATGGTGATTCTATAATCGCTTTTTTTTCCATAATAATACCTCCTTTTTGAATAAATTTTATAAGATTTTTTTTAAGGAGCCAGAAACCTTAAAGATCCCATTTCAACAAAGAAATTTTAATATTTTGAGATTCTAAGTTTCAATTTTATTTTAAAAGAAAAAGATCAGTAAGGATTCTCTTTCCTTTATGATACTACTACAATTAGAACTAAAATAGTGGTTATTTTCATAATTATAAAATAATGGCCTGTAGTTAGGGCTGAGAGCATTTTTATTTTTAATTTTTAATTTATATTGAAAAAAAAATAAATTTTATTTTGATAGTTTATCATATTTTTGCCTGAGATAGCTCATTTTTTTTCGATCTTCACTTTCTATTTCTCCAGGATAATCGTCATCGAAAAACATTATGACAGGGGCTTTATCTGAATCCCAATCTTTATAATAATCCAGGATCATTTCTGGATCTATTTTCTCTGTTATCTTCTTTGCCGTTTTTTTCACCTCCATTTGATAATTTTCATTTTTCACCTAGAGAAATCAATCCAATCTCCCCTTTTTCAAATAATTTTATGAAGCGTAAGTACTAATCCGAGAGAACAAATCCGGAAAAATTATAAGAAAAAGGAAGGAAGGATTTATTCTCTCTTCATAATACTACTCTAACTGGGATAAAGGCTCTCTTATAGCCTTGCCATGTAGTGGTAGTATTATGAGATGAAAAAATCATTTTAGTCAAAATTTTTATTAAATAATGGATGGGAATGGAAACTTATAAATTTTCCCATAAGATTCCCATTATTATCACAAATTAAGATGCTTTTTAATGATATTTTTTAAAATATTTAGTTTGATAATTTTTTAAATTCATTGAACTTTTAGTTAATTACCTCTTAAGGTTAAATGATTCTTATGAAAAAAAAAATAGTACTAATTGGAGCTGGTAGCGCTTCTTTTGGGCCCTCTACTTTAAATGACTTATATCTTAGCAATGATTTAGATGGTTCTACTGTGGTGTTACACGATATCGATAAACAAAAACTCAAAATGATTTATGAATTATTAATTGTTGAAAATAAGAAGAGGAATAACAAATTTATTATAGAATATACATCAGATAGAATAAAAGCTTTAAAAGAGGCAGATTTTATTATAAGTTCAATCGAAGTCGGAGATCGATTTAGATTATGGAGGCAAGATTATGAAATCCCAAAAAAATTCGGATCTACTCAAATTTTAGGTGAATGTGGAGGCCCCGGAGGGACGATGCATGCCTTTCGAATTATACCTAAAGTAATAGAAATAGTTAAAGATGTAGAAATGGTATGTCCCGATGCATTTTTCATAAATTTCTCAAATCCAATGGCAAGAGTTTGTTTAGCAATAAAAAGAGCAACCCCCGGACTTAATTTTATTGGGCTTTGCCATCAGATTGGTTCTTTTTACGACCACCTTCCTAAAATGTTTAACAAAAAGTTGGAAGATCTAAAAGTTATTCCGTATGGGCTAAATCATTTCGGTTTTTTAATGGGGCTTGAGGATTTAGTTTCAAAAAAAGATTTAATGCCGGAGTTTAACTCTAAAGCAATGAATTATTTTGAAAAACGTGAAGATCGGTTCGAATTCTCGACTCTAACATTTGAAGTATATAAAAGATTTGGGTATTTCCCATATGTAGGAGATAATCATCTCGGAGAATATTTACAATTTGGAGAAGAATTTACTAAACCACATGATATGAGTGATTGGATTGATCGTACGGATAAATTTGGTAATTATATAAATAAACGCGTGGTTAGATATTATAACCGACTAAAGAAAGGTAAATATCCAAAAAAAGGAATGCTTTTTAATTTTCCCAGTGGAGAAAGGGCAATCCCTATAATAGAAGCTATTGTATTGGATGAAAATGCCTATGAAAGTGCGGTAAATGTTCCAAATAAGGGAATAATTGATAATCTTCCTCAGGATCTTGTAATAGAATGTCCTGTTATTGTAAATAGAGAGGGTGTTCATGGAATTAAATGGGGAAATTTACCAAAAAACATTGCAGCAATACTACGAATTGAAGCAACTATTCAAGATTTATGTGTTGAAGCTATAATAAAAAACTCGAAAGAACTTGCTATTGCCTCTTTAGCTATTGATCCAAATGTAGGAAACTTTGAAAGGGCAGAGCAGATATTCGATGAGATGAAAAAGTTACAAAAGGATTTTTTACCTAATTTTAAATAAGTTTTAAGTTAAATAAATGGAAATTAACAATTTTTTAACATTTTTTGTAATAAAGCATAATATTTTTTTATATATATATACATATTTTATTTCATGGAATCTGATGTGAAAATAAAAAGTGAAGAGCGAATTGAAAAAGCCACCGAACTTCTCTGGAAAGTATGGTGGTTCTGTTTTTATTTAATAATCGTTCCTTCAATAGTTGCTTTAATTGGGTTTTTTATTTTCTACTTTTTTAGGATACCTCTTATTATATCAATTGGGTTTTCTGTGTTAGCATTTATGTTTGCAATTTTGTTTTTATATAAGTCCTATGATAAATATAGAAAAAACCCTTTCTTTAAAAATAAGATAAATAACCCAAAGGCAAGAATACATATTCTCTTTTTAATTACAATTTTATCCTTAGTAGTAACTCCAATTTTTGTATTAGTTACACCAGAAGATTATTCTTTTGAACTATTACCAGTAATAGCTTTTAGCCTACTTTATAATATCGTGTATTATTACTTTTATTATCAACCAATAGATTTTTTTAGTTTATCTGAAGGTTGTTTTAAACATTCAATAAATTTTAAGTTAGCATTTAAGCAGTCTTATAATTTAATGATTATACTTAATTTTGTAATTCAAGTAGTTTTTTTATCTTATACTTTTAATACCAAATTATCATGGCTCTTTGCACTAATTACTAATTTTGCTTTCTATATGATCGCTTTATTAACCACGAAAGAAATTTGTAAAGATATAGAAAGTAAAATACAGGAAAAAGTATCTATTTTGGAAAGCTTAGATAAATATAAGCAAAAATTTTCTTTAATTGTTATTAGTTTGATATTCGCACTCTTAATTCAGATGCCATTTGTGATGATTATTTTATTCAATTTATCAAATATTATGGGCGCAGTTCCTCAATTAATTAACGCTTCATTGTTATCACTTATTTTTCTATTGATTTATCTAAAATTGAGAGGTTATATTATAATCCATTTTAAAAAATTTGTTAGAGCTAAGGTTATGGGTGAAATCAGTGAAATTAATCAAACTATGATGATGAATCAAGGAAAAGAAGAAACCCTAGAAGCGCCCCAACCATATAAGGAAGAATTTAATAGAGAATCTACAAATTTGGAGATTAAATTAACAGATGATAAAGCATTTATAGAAGAAATAGAGGAGTCTAATGTAGAGATTGAAGATATTTTGAATAAAATCCTAAGCAAGAATAAAGGAAAAGCTTTTACTATTAAAGCTTTAACTAATCGTTTATCAAATGAATTATTACATGAGATAAGCCAAGAAGAAGTCAATAGAATTTTAATTAAGTTTGAGAATGAACAGAAGATTAGAAGAACAATTAAAGATGGAGAGTTATATTATGTCTCTTAATAATAGTAGGTGATTCTTTTTTCAAGTAGGTGAATGAGTCATGCAACCTGATAATAGAAAAGATGAAGTTCTTAAGGAGTTTGCCAAATTTCAAAAGTTCAATTCAATTTTATCTTTTTTTTTTATTTTTATAATTTTATTATTTGGTTTTTTAATTAGGAATCCAACTATCATTATTATTTTAATATTGATTATCATTATTATCACTTATTTTGAAGAAAAAGCAGAGTATTGTCCCAGAAAATATAGTAAATTTATTTTTTTACTATCTAGCACAGCAATCCTCGGAGCATTAGTATTTGGGCTAATTCCTAACTTTATCCCTTTTATAAATTTCCAGGTTCAATTAATTATATTTAATATCTCTTTATATCTGATTTTGCATCTATTTGCTATTAAAGGATACTTTTTAAAAGAAAATATTATATTGCTCCAACATATTCTGGCGGTTTCAACTTTTTTTATTATCGTCTATACCTTCTTTCCAATCATTCAGCTTAATTATATAAATTTCTCTACAAATCCTTCCGTGGTTCTACTTTCAGAAATTTTATTACATGGTATTTTTATATCTATTATTTCATTAGGGTCTTTTTATTACTTATTCGCTCGTCACTTTTATAAAGAACCATGGAAAAACTTTAATCGATGTATAATTGGGAATCTTTTGTTAATTGAGATATTCTTATTTATCCTAATTAATTTTAGAAATTACTATTTACTTAATTTAGATATCTTTATTAGTAGTTGTATTTTATCTTTGGTTTTATTTCCAATCGTATCCATCTCTTTTATATTTTTAAACTACTTAATGCGTATCTTTCCATCTAAAACAAGTTTAGTATATACTTATTATTCTCTTTGGTTTTTAATTTCAATAATATTTCTTTCCATAATCTTTTATTATTATGTAAATACAATAGTTATTTTATTGGATTTATTGTATCTTTCCTTAGTTAGTCATATTCTTTTAAAGTTTGGATTTAAAATTAATAAGATTAAAGAGAACACAATCAACAACTTTTCTAAAGTTAATTCATATTTCATTTTGATCCTAAGTTGTGCTTTATTATATTCAATATTTTTCAATTTATTTGCCAGTTTTGAAATCATTAGTAGAGTTATAATTTCAACCTATTTTTCATTAATAAGCTTTGCAGTAATTAATTATAGCGTTCTTAAAGAAAAAATAACTTCAAGATCGATTACTCTAATAATAAATGAATTTTGTTTACTATATACCTCCTTTTTAACATATTACTTTTTCTTTATCAGTACCTTTGGGACTTACTATATGTTAATAGTTCCTATTTTATGTTCAAGTATTATATTTTATTTACCAATATTTTACCTGCGTGTAAAAGAAGAGTTTAGAAAAGTTATAAAAAAGTTAACGATTTTAAATAGTTTTGTTTTATCTATTTCTGTATTACTCATTCCCACTATTGTGGGGTTAGAACTTTATTATTTAGGTTATCCAATCGGTATAATCACTCTTTTGAATTATACTCTATATATTCTCTTTGGAATACTGCTATTTATTTATATATTATCAAAGTATATTACAATCAGAAATAAGAGAATTGATTTAATTTTAAAATCTTTAACAATCATTGAACTAATTTTAACATTTACTACATTTTTCTATTATCCATACACACTTTTAATAGGATCGACATATGCTCTTTTATTTTCAGCAATAATTGCATCCATTTTTTTATTTGTGCCAATACTTTTTTCTTTTAAAAAAAAATATTTTAGTGAAAAATTGGTTAAAGAAATAATCATATTAAATAGTTTTTTCCTATGGGGTTGTATAGTATCTCTACCATTATTTATCGGATTAGAATTCATCGATTTAGGAGTAATAGTAAACTCTACTTTTATATTATTGGTTTCCATAATTTTGTTCTTCCTTTTTCTAAAATATATTAACTTAATTTTTAATTATATTAACTTTAAAGAATCTATTATCATCAATACCAAAATAGTTCAAATTATTACATGGTTTATAATTAGTATTTTGGTTATTTTAGAGTTTAATTTTTTCTTTTTTGTCTTCTCTTCAAATTGGATTAACTCGTTTATATTAAGTATTTCATTTTTAATTTTTTTCCTGATAAACATCTATAATTTAAAACAATTAGAGAATTTAAAACAGAGCGTATTCGAATTTAAAAGAAGTAAGTATGATTATTATAGGATTTATAAAATTTACGAATATAATAAAAATATAATCTTTTTTGGAATAATTTTTTCTCTATCATTCATCATTTCCTCCTTTATTCAGTCTTTTGATTTAGCGGGCATAATATTTCCTTCAAATGGTCAAATTTTCGGTTTAATTTTTAATTTAAGTATCTTTTTACTCATTACACTATTATTGTTTAAATTAAGCAATAGTTTAGTTAAGATTGAATTTAATAGAGTTAAAACTTTTGTCGAATTTATAATATGGTTAGGATTAAAATCCATTACTATATTAGTCTTGTGGATGTATCCATTTCAAATTTTGATTTTAAGCCGCATTCTTTTATTGGTTTTAATTTTTTCGATATTATTTCCTATTACTATTTTTTATGCTAAGAACTTAACAATAATTTTAGAAAGGACTGAACTATTGTTAAAAAAGATAATAGGTTTCTTATTCTATTTATCAGTTTTAGTGTTATTCACGAATATTTTTTGGAATATAACAAAAAGTGTTCCCTATTTTTACTCAAACCAGCAAGTCTTAATTTCGATAATTCTTTGTATCTTAATTTTGTTCACAAATTTTTATTTTTCATTATTCAATAACATAATTGAAGAGCAATCTGATTTTAAAATTTATAGACTATATGGAATCTCTCTGCTACTTTTAATTACTTTCACCTATTTAAATTCGTTTTTTTCATTATTACTATTACTATTGTCTTATATCATAATATTATCGGAGAGAAATAGAAACCTGTATTACCGTTTTGTTGTTTATTTTTTACTTAGTTATCTAGCTTATACTGAATTATTAACACTTTTTATTTCTTTTTCAATTATCCCAGATTTTTACTCAGTTCCCCTCGGTTTTTATATTTGTGTTTATTTCTCAATCCTTATTTCAATTTTCTTCCTTTCTATCCTGTTAAATTTAAAACGAATAAATAATTTGGAAAAGTTCAGTCTTTATATTTTCATTTCTTCACTTTCATTTTTCTACTTTTTAACATATACTACAATTCTAATAATTTATAACTTGACCATTTCACTTTTTATCTTTCTAAGTTTAACGGGAATTTTCTTTTACAGGTTAAAGGATGAGAGATACAAATGGTTCATTAGACCTTGTATCCTTTTACTTATCTTTGATTTTATTAGTATTCTGTCTTATGCAATATTCTTCAAAATTCCTCCATTTACTGAATTTCAATCAATCCTTAGTTTTACTCTTACTCTATTTGTGACTGGATTTGCTTTTGTATTTGTATATAATAAATCACCACGTGTATTTAGGAAAAGATCTTTTTATGTTGTCTTAACTTCAAACGTTATAAGTTTTCCTGTATTTTTATACTTTTTTCTAGTTGCAGCCTTATCATTAGCTATATTCGATCCTATAATTTTAATAATATCAATAAATCTAGCAATTTTTCTCTTTTATATTTCAGTTGGGATATTTCAGTGGAAGATCTCATGGGCAATATGGAGAACGGGTTGGTTGGTCTGGATCCTTTTTCCATTAGTAAATTTTTATATAATAAATAGAAGTTTTACGGGTATTGACATTTATACTAATGCATTAACATTTTTTGGTGTTATAAACATAGATGGATCATTTATTGTGTCTTTCATGATATGTGTTTTACTTTCATTACCTTTTTGGTATACATGGATAAAAAAGCATTTCTCTTACATTTTATTTCTTGTATGGGGAATAAGTTTATTCTTAATATATTGGTTTAGTCAAAACATTTTTACAGGGAACTTTTTATTAACTAATATTCTCTTTATTATATTTTCAGTATTATTATTATTTCCCTTGTTATATAGATTAAAATACTGGAAAATTCTATCGATCTTATGGTTAATCTCTATAGTAATTGATATATATTTCCTTACAATTCTTTTAACAGTAATAGGAATACCCTTTGAAATAACAATTTCATTAAGTATTTTAATTGCAGGTATTTTATTTATAATTTTATCTTTTTTTCCTAATCTTCGAGCCCAAAAAGGAGTTATTCTTATAGGTTCTTATTTTGGAGCCATTTTAGGTGTTTTTCTATTAATCTTTAATATTTTAAACCCTATTATTTTAAATACTTGGGTTTCAGTTAATTTAACTTTTATAATAATAGGTTTAAGTCTATTTTCCTCTAAACTTTTTAAAATAAATCAAAAAATTATGAATTTTATAATATCTCTTATTCTTACTGTTAATTTTTCCTTTTTAACATTCTTTACCTTTAGTTTAATTCCTGGTTATGTAATGTTTGCTATCTTCTTCGCAATCGCTGTATGTGGGGGATCTCTTCTTGTATTCGACCGATTTAAGATGATGCATCCTATTAGGAAAATTATTCCATTAAGTTTGTTATCATTTGGATTGTCTTCAACATTATCTTCTTTAATTTTTATGATCCTGCCAGGTATGATGTTTTTAATTTCTGCTGTTTTTGTCATAGTTAATTTATTTTTCATTTATTCAATGTTGGAAGAATACCGCTTTGTTATGTGGTATTTAATTCCTATTCCAGCAACTCTTTTAGTTTTACAAGGACTTTATGTAGTAGAATTATTCCAACCGTTACATCATTTGATTTTAACGGGATTAATGTTATATACAATAATTTTCCAATTTTTGATAAATTCTTTCACTACCGATACTAAAAAGCCTGAAGATATTAAAAGAAGTGGTTTACTTTTGTTCTTTGAAGATAAGAATCAAATTAAAATCTTGAATTTAATATGTTTTATTTTAAATTCCACCTATTTCTCAATTTTCATTTCAATTATTAGTCCTTTTTTTATAGTTTATCAAATCCTTGAATTTCTTATAATATGGTCGATATTAATCCTCCTTAGTTTTAGATATATTAAATTATCAAAGATGGAAATTGATTTAAAGAATTTACCATCCAGAATTGATAAATTTAGCTCTATAGTTGCATTCTTTTTATATTTTGAAATTTACTTTTTATCCTATTATTTGTTAACTGAATTTACAAGTTTAGGCATTAATGAAAGCTTATTCATATCTTTTATTATCTTGTTTATTTTAACTTTCCTCGATATTTATCTAATAAAGAAAGTCAGCAAAAAGATTATATTCCCAATTAACATTAGTGCTTATGTTGTATTATCAGTGGTCTTATTTTTTATTCTAAACCAGTTTATGACAATAAATCCGCAAATATTTTTATTAAACTTAATTATCTTGTTGGTAATGCAATTTTATACCATTTACGCATTATTCTTCTTTTTAAATCAACTTCAAAGATATGATGTAAATAAACTAACAAAGGTTAGAAGCCAGTTGCAGTCTAGTCTCTTAAATGTAATTTTTATTATAATTAGTTTATATATCGCTTCGATTTTTTCTTCTCTACTCCTTAATGTGAATGTACTATTTGAAGGGTTGCCTTCACTCGTGTTTTTTTCAATGATATTTTCATTTTTGATGTTTCTTTTTAATCTTTCTCTTAAAATTAAATTGAAATATAAAATTTTGCTTGTATTTTATTTAATTTTTCAAATTACTTTACTACTTTTCGGGTTTGAAGTTTTATTTATATTAAATTACATAAACTTTTTTGCAATCTCTCTAATTTTAATTTTTGAAACAATTTTGTCTTATTATCCCCTCTTCTCAATAAAAAAAATATTTTCCGAAAAAATTAATATAGAAGTCGTAAAAAAAACATATTTAATCTTACTTTTTATTTTATATTTAGAGTTTTCATTTCTGTTCTATGGAATATTTAATCTCTTTTTTGGATTATTTGAGAGTCTCTTAGTTTCACAAATAATTCTATTTTTCCTTAGTTTAGCAGAGATTAACGTTATTAAGAAAATTAAAAAAAGATATATGGGTATTGTTCGCACAATAAGCTATTTTAATTTCACTTGGTCTCTATTTATCTTTTTATTTCAATTCTTTCAACTTGGTGCCAACATGTTGATAATTGTTATAATTTTTTTTGTTTTAATGCAATTTTACACAAATCACTCTTACTATCTTTCCCGGAAGAATTTCAAAGCAGAAAAGGAAATGACTTATAAAAAATGGAAAAACTATAGACAAAAAGCTATAGGAACGCTTTTTTACTTTTTATTGTTATATAGTTTCTTACAATCTTTAATTCAATTAGAAATTCAAATTCCATTACTATTATTAATTTTAGCTATTGCAATTCATGGATTAATGCTTGTTGATAAGTATATTTTAAAGTTTGTTGGCTTCTTCTCTAACTATATTATAATGATCTCCTTATTTTTAATTGTAGGTTTCTCATTTCTTTCCTTTCTAAGTTGGATTTCAATTTTTTCATTTTCAATTACCCCTATTATTGTAATAATGATCTTATTTGAACTATTCTATCTATTTAAGATGTTAGAATTTTGGCAATTTATTAAGTCAAATAAACGGAAGATTAGAAAAATCATTATAACCATTTTTTATCTTAATATAATTATATGGCCTCTTTATTTCTTACAATCAGATCTTATAATTAATTTAAACCTTCTATTAATTTCGGCATTAATCTCATTGATCTTTTCAATTTTTGATACTGTTTTAAAAGCTTTTGAAGAGAAACTAAGAAAGAAAATAAGATCAATCAGTTTATTCATATTTTCACTTTTATTATCAGTAGATGCATTTTCTTATTTAGAATTAATAATTCAGCCAAACTTTCTGTTAAATTTATCGATATCATCTCTAATCTTTTCAATATTCATGGGTATATTATTTAATCCTTTTAAAAGAAATCGTTTAATATCATTTCTTTATTGGACACTAATTTTTTTCCTTCTAAGTTTTATATTATATTCAATTTATTCACATGGGATAGGATGGGCTTTATTAATAATAGGGATAATATTATATCCTTTTATATTCATGTTGGAAGAACTAAAAGACCTATTTATTCACTTCATTGATAATTTGTTAGTATTGTACTATAAACTTAAAAATGCTTTAATTTCTGTAGGTTATAAGATCTTTAGTTTTTTAAAAGCGCATTTTAAAATTATTCGGATTATTCTTGCTATCTGTATAGGAGGACTCTCAGGTTTTATTGCTTCAATTTTATTAAGAGGTTGGTTACACCCTATTCATGCTACATTATTATCTTTAGCAGTTGCGGGATTCCTTATAGGGATAATACCTTCTAAAAGAGCTACAAATGCTGAAGAGAAATTTCAACAGGAAATGAAGCAATTTATAACTGTTTGGATAAGCATAACAGGTTTTATATACGCCCTGATTTTGCCTTATATCGCTTCTATTCTTTTTGGAATTATTTTAATAATACCACCAATATTAGGTTTGGGAGCTATAATGCTAATTTTTATTTATCGTAAAGAAAAACGGGAAAAAATCTCAATTAAGTGGAGATTTTACACTACTTCACTATCAATAGCATTATTTGTAATTTGGATAATCTTATTGATTTTGTTTTATTTTGTTGAGGTGAGAATTTAAAGATTAGTTTTAATTAGCTAAAAAGAAGTTTAATTAAAAATCATATGTAATAATCTGTTAATTCTGTACAAAAAGAACAAAAGTAATCAACCTATAATAGAATTTAGTGTATTTTAGAAAGCCATATAAAAAGGAGAAATTTGTATATTTAATAGACTTAACCAGAAAGATTTTCTTCTTTCCATTTTTTTAAAAAACTTTTAAATTCTTTATCAGCAATACCAATAGAATTTGTAGCATTAACAGATGATGGCTTCTCAGTTGAATTATGACTGCCTGAGCTTTTTTTAAATCCTATTGACCAATCATAATACGATACTACATCTGAAGACATAATTTAAAAATATATTATGAAATAATAAAGTCAAACAGAGTGAAAAATTTCTAAAATCCATATTTTCATATTCAGATTATGATTTTTTATTAAAGTGTAATAAATCTTTTTGGAGAGATTTTCGATTACAATCAGATTTTAACAAGTATTCTAATTCAGGAAATTCGAATGGAAATACATTTTCAAAGGATCTTTTTAATAATTCAATATATTTGCCCTTATCATAATTATGTTTACTTTCGTCATATATATCTGAGAGTAGGACTTTTTTTTCAGGAAATTGTGGGTCTGCTTCTGCATTAGTAATAATATATCTCACATTTTTTCCAGCAGATGCAACAACTCCCGATCTCTCTAATTGTCTAGCAGCTACAGCTTGATATGAGTTTACTTTGTATTGAGAAGGTCTTCGAGAGATTCTTTGACGGATTGAAAGTTCTTCTTTGGAGATATTTCCGGATCGAATTTTTTCTGCATAATGGAAAAGCAATTTCTTTGCTTCTGGAATTTTTTCTTTGAATTGTTTGACTGTTTGTACGCCTTGAAATACATCAATGAAAGCATATTGAGCTTTTTTTACAACTTTTGGTATATCTCTGCGTCTTACTTCAATTCCTCGCACTTTAATCTCTCGATTGTTTTTAATTCCCCAATAGTGGCTAAGTGCAGGAACATCTGACTCAGCTCGAGAGGGGAGAAAGACAATGATGTTAAATCTACCTTCCCAACTCATTGGAATACTAGTTTGCTCCGTGATTTCTTGAGCGATCTTCTTTGTTACTTCATCGAATTCTTCTGGAGTTCTCTTTTTTGTATCTTGGAGCCACATCGAATCTACTATTCCATGAACGACCTTACATCCATAATTTTCAGCAATTTCAGCAGAACGCATAAGAAATTCGCGAGCAAATGCACATACAGTTTGATGAGCTTCAATTTTACCAAAACGAGCATTTTTAAACCCAAGATATCCAAAACTTACAACAAGCACCCATTTCAAAGCGATGTCAGTAAATTTATATCGAAGTTCTCCTGTTTTTCGGACATGTTCTTTGCATTTTAGTCTTTTTGTTAAAGGTAGGCTTATCGATTTTGAAATAATTCCTTGTCTTTTTGAGCAAATATGGAAATTTAATCCTGGCACTTTTATACCAGTGCCATCGTCTTCGCAGCATTTACAATTTATTGTTTCAGAAGAAATGTTAAAATTGGCCATCAAAGAGGGATACATTGAAGAAAAATCCAATTCTACTACTTGATCGAAAACTCCAATCAATGGCTCAAAAATATGACCCCCACGATCGCTTTTGATCAAATCCATCCCCGACCTAAATCCTTCAGGACTCTTTTTGAAAGGAGGAATTAAATGATCTAGCTTATAGGCGTTATAGAATTGTATCGATTGTAAAGCGCCTCCAATTGTGACTCGCGATAGTCTTTGCAGAGGAACACGTGAGATACGGGCAACTTCGATGACTCCGGGAATATTACCTTCCGTGAAGTGTAGACTTGCATACGTAGTCGTGTCCAGATGAAATCTACCCGTAAAGTAAACTTGGGTTTTCGAACGACGCCTTATAATCCCGTATGACATATAATGGTCAGAACCACCTGAAAGATCAAAGATACAATTCTCTAATGGGATTTTGTTTCGAGAAAAATAGAGTTCCCTTGAAACCCCATTTACAGAGGCCCGAACCGCTAAATATGGGAACATAAATTCGTCCCCATTTTGCGTCAGGATTATATCTGGATCAAGCTTTTCAATTGTCTTGCTTATGAGTCTCAAATTTTCTGCCTCATCCCCCTTATCAATCAAAAAAGTCCGTTTTCTATATCCATCCGCGCGGGGAGTATTATTCTCATCATTTTCAACTACGCTGATCTCAGCATAAGCCATCGGATCTGTATAGTACGCCCTTAAACCTTGCTTCTGCACTTTAACATCTAACCATACTGCTTTTAAGGGAGGTAAATCGTAGAAAAGCTCTTCGTTGTTATCATTTAATTTCAAAGAGAGAAATCGCATAAGATTTTCTCTTCCATTTTTGTTCTTCTCAATTTTGACTTTAAATTGGCAGAGAGAGATTGGGAATAGGTCGTTAACGTAGAAATACATTTGAGTTATAGGAAGATCGGTATTATATAACGTAAAAAGACCAATCTGATCTATTTCTTGAATTGCTTTTTTGAATATAGAAGGCTTCTCAACAGAAACTCCGAGAATTCTCGTTTTCTTATGATTATCCAATCTCACAAATTTTTCGCAAATTCTCACTTGCTTTACTTTGGGATTCTGGATAATGATCTGCTTTAATCTCTTTAGATCGTTACCAGCACTTTCTTTTGGCACAGCGAAAAATTCAGGGCAAAATTCTTGATAGATCTTTATGATCTTTTGTTCCTTAACAGTCTTTACCCAAAGTATAACTCCATCACTATAGGTTGATACATCCAAAAGCCAGCCATCAATAATTATGCAAGATTCCAATACTATTCTTTTCCTTGTGCTTTATTCTCCAATTTCTTGAGCTTTTTCTCTAACTTTTCAATTTTCTTTTGCTGTTCAATCGCAAAAGCAATGAAAAGGATTTCCGAAAGCATTGGACGTGATCCTAAGCTGCCTGCATCCGCATGAATCCGTGCAAAGTTCATTAGTTTATCAAAAATCTGTTGATCTTCAGGCCTGAGTGCCCTTTTATAATCTTTCCAACTTTCAATTTCATGTTCAAGAGCAGGTCTAAAAGCAGGTACCGTTCTACCCATACGAATAACCAAGAAGAAAAATCAGCAATAAAATTAAAGAAAGAATACTTCGTCAATTTTTTGATTTCTACAAAAAACAGAATTAATTCAAAATATAATAATAAATATATTATTACGTTTTAAGATTATATCTAAAATTTTAATATACAAAATTTACATAGGATTATTTGAATGAATTATAAAATAATTGATTGTTTATGTTATGTTCCTACTGAAGAGGTTTTTGTAGATCTTTTACTATCATTGCCTCCTCAAATGTCCCGATATCTAAAAGATATTTTTGGCCCAAGAGTTGCTCCTTTATTAGGAATAACTGCTGAAGAGCTTTACAAAATGAAGACTACCTCAACCAACATGGAATTAAGAGATGCGATCAAACCCTTCTTACCTAAAATAAGAAAATTAACTATGAGTATAGAGGATTTTATTGAACAACTTAATAAAATGGGAGTAGAAAAAGCAATTATATTTAATCTTGATGAAGAAACGCCTAGTAGAATTGCAGGTCTTCCTAATGACTATTATGCCGATATTGTACGTCAGTATCCACATAAATTTATTGGATTTGCAGGTATAGATCCCTTAAAAAAAATGGAAGCTGTGAGAGAAATAAGAAGAAGTTATGACATAGGATTAAGAGGCGTCGCAATTAGGCCTTTTATGTTTGGAATACCTCCACACCATGCAAAAATGTATCCCATTTATTCTACATGCGTTGAACTCGATATTCCTATATGGTTTCATCTTTCCATTAATTATTCAACAAATACTATGGAAGTTGAAAGACCTATTTACTTAGATATTGTTGCTCAGGACTTTCCCGATTTAAAAATAATAGCAGGACATGGCGGATGGCCTTGGGTAAATGAATTAGTGGCGGTTGCGTGGCGTAATACAAATATCTATATTGATATTGCTTCCTATATACCTAAGTACTTAGATATGAAAGGAACAGGATGGGAGTCTCTAATTCATTTTGGTAATACCATTCTTCAAGATCGAATCCTATTTGGCTCCACCTGGCTCTTTATGGGAATGTCAATCAAACAATTAGCAGACGGAGTTATGGAGTTACCTTTAAAAGAAGACGTGAAGAAGAAATGGCTCTATATAAATGCTACAAAGCTTCTTGGTTTATAAAAAAAGAAAAAAGTTAAAAGGAAATTAGACATCTAACATTTAAAAATTTAGATTTTCAATTAAGTTAGAAGAAAAATGAATAGGAGGTATTATTTTATGAGTATATATTTAAAAGATCATGCTCCCTGTGGAATTTATTGTAAGAGATGCCCTGGTGTAAAGGTTTATAATTGTAAAGGGTGTAGAGAACAGAAAGGACAAATCAAAAACTTTCCTATATGTAAAACTTATGAATGTGTCACCATTAAGGGTTATAGCTTCTGTTACGAGTGTGAAGAATTTCCTTGCGAGAAACTCCAACCTATCGTCAATTTTGAAATATTTATCCCTCATAATTCGAAAATTTACAATTTATTAATGATACAGAAACATGGTATAGTTAAATGGACCGAAATATGCGAAGAGAAATCAAATCTCTATTATAAAGGAAAAAAAGTTCGTTATGGAGGTGACCCGTTAACTCTTGAAAAGAAGGATCCAGATCTGTATAATAGTAAGACCAAAAAATAAAAAAGTAGCTGAAATCATAATTAGAAATTGAATTAAGAAAAGTTTAGATGAAAATCAAGAAAAACTAAAGAATATTTCTATCTCGATTAAAATAGAATTGAGAAAGAGGGATTATGAAAAAAATGGAAAACCTTTACTTAAAAACTAAAGCGATAAAAGTTATTTATGTTTTTTGGCAAATTTTCTTTCATTAAAATTATTTCACTTTAAGAACTTTAAGTTAGGTTTAAATTAGAGATTAATTTATTTCTTAGCTGGTGCTTTTTTAGCTGGTTTTTTCTTGGCTGGTCCTTTTTTAGCGGGAGCTTTTTTAGCTGGCTTTTTCTTGGCTGGTGCTTTCTTTTTTGCCATAATTCTTCACGTTTCCTTTAACTTTTTTTATTAACTAATTTTTTATTTTATTTTAATTTTATTTGTTATTACACTTATTTTTAAATGTTTGGTTTATCAACTGAAAAATAATATTCCCGCAATAACAAAGTTCGTGAAAATAAGCAAGATAACTAAATATCATAAATTAAGTTCATTAAAACCAACAATCAAGTGTTGTATTTTTCAAAGGATTTGAGATTTTTCTCTTAGGTTGCCGAAGCTTCCATCCCAGTAATCTATTTTCGGGTAAAAAAGGATGCTGTACAAGATTGTATTCCACATATCGTTCACCATCGTTTATTAATACTAATACACTTCCAAAATGAGAAAGAATTTTTCCTCCTTTTGGTCTGAACAAACTGAACTCATTCAAAGGAGCAGTGATAATAATTAGTGGATTCGTTCTTTCAAGTATCTTCTTAATTCCATTTATCGCTTTTAACAAATCTTCGAAGATTTGCTTTTCATAACTTTGAAACAAAGTAGTAATCCCCGAAATCAATACTACTTTAACATGTTCTAGTTTTGCAAGCCTATTCTCTAACAGTTCCACCATTTGATCCCAAGTAAAGGCACGAGCAATAAGTATATTTTCTAAAACTCTTCGAGGTGACAATTTCTGTGAAACCGCATATTTACTTATGTTATAGGGGTTAAAGCGATTATTAACGTCAATGAATGCCACTTTAATTCCATCTCCAAATCCACCATTTATACCAGATTTTTGTGAATTAACTGCTGTTGTTAATAGGATGTTTGAAATCTTCTTTTTGCTTTCATTATTGCCATATAGGAGATATACTAGATTTTTATGAAACCCTCCTCCCCCTAATAACTCATCTAGCGTTTTATCTCCACTTGAAACCAAAGGACTCTCATTATTTTTTCTGTAGACTTTAAACCCCGAATCAAACGTCATCACAAAAATTAATGAATTTCCAAACTAAAGAGGCAATACACCGACGATTTTCTAAATTCTATCCTTTTGTAAAAAAGGAGATAACTTATGGGATCTATTCAAAAAATCTTTATTCTTTTAAGGGAATAATTGTTTTCTAGAGGGAGAGAGGGATTATTGAAAGTAAAAATAAAAAATTCCGTTCAATAATTTATGGTATTAAAAATATTCTTAATGTAAAGATTAGACATATTGTCAATTATTCTTAAGAATATTATAACTTTATAACTGATCTTACCAATATTAAATATTAACAATTTTCTATTAGTAAGATTGTTATCTTAATTCAATATAAAAATAGAAATTTGAAACCAAAAATTTAAGTGTGTGAATAAAATATGTCAAGTCCGTATGAAAGCAGGTTTTGGCGAAAGAATTGGGATAAAGGGCTCTCTGATTTAGACCCTAAAGAATTTGACACCACTTATCCGGAAATGATACAAGAAACTTTTAAGGAATTTTCTGATAAAATGGCTTTGGAATATTTGGGTGTTGAAATAACATTTAGAGAAATTGATGAATATTCGAATCAGTTTGCTAATATGTTAATTGATAATGGGTTTAAGAAAGGAGATGTCGTGGGAATAAACTTACCAAATTCTCCCCAATATGTAATTGCGGTAGCTGGTACGTTAAAAGCCGGATGTATTGTCTCTGGTGTATCACCATTACTTTCAGCAGTCCAAATACAGTATCAAATTAATGATTTGGGATCAGGAGGAAAAAAGGTTGCATTAATTACTTTAGATGCCATCTTTGCGGGACATATCGTAAAAATTGCTGAAACGATGCCACAATTAAAACTTATAATTGCTACAAATGTGGCTGATTTCTTACCTAAAATTAAGCAAGTATTAGGAAAAGCATTAGGAAAGGTTCCAAAAGGGAAAGTAACGCCTTTACCAGGAAAGAAAGTTCTTACTTTTATGAAAGATGTAATTGGAAAATATCCGAGGGATCCTGTTAATGTTGATTTGACTCCAGATGATATTGGCTGGATTCAATATACTGGTGGTACAACAGGTCCACCAAAAGGAGCGATGTTAAGTCATAGGAACTGTTGTTCTAATATGAAAAGTATTATCGCATGGCTGCAATGGGAAAGGGGTAATGGTATTCTTTGCAGTGGTTTTCCCTACTTTCATATTGCAGGTTTAACTGTTTGTGAAAGTGCTCTTTCTGCGGGATTTGGACAGTTAGTAATTCCGAACCCCAGAGATACCGATCATATTGTAAAAGTAATGGATAAATATCATGCAACAAACTTGGTTAATGTACCTTCTTTATATCAATTGTTAATAAAAAATCCAAAATTCAAAGAGATTGATCATTCCGAATTAGGTACATGCGTTTCTGCAGCCTCTCCATTCCCAAAAGAGTCGCAAGTAGAGCTAGAAAGTATCATTGGGGAAGGAAAATTACTAGAGTTATATGGTATGACCGAATTATCTCCAGTTGCTACTATGAATCCCTCTTTAGGTAAAAAACAGTTAGGAACTGTTGGGCTACCAATCCAAAATGTGGAACTTAAGCTTGTCGATCCTGAAACTGGTTCAGTAGTTCCTTTAGGAGAACCGGGGGAAATCTGTGTAAAAGGCCCCTTAGTCATGCAGGGTTATTATAATAAACCTGAAGAAACAGCTAAAGCGATAGATAAAGATGGTTATATGCACAGTGGTGATGTAGGAATAATGGCTGAAGATGGTTACATTAGAATAGTAGATCGTACAAAAGATATGCTTATTGTAGGTGGTTATAAAGTCTTTTCTGCTAAAGTTGAAGACACTCTATCAAAACATCCAGCGATTGGAATGGTCGCCCTCATTGGAGAGCCTAATCCAGATCGTCCTGGGTCTGAAATTGTCAACGCTTATATTCAAATTGACCCTGATTATACTTATGATGGTAACGAAGAAAAGTTAAAGGAAGATATCACCACGTTTGCTAAAGAAAACTGCGCACCTTATGAAGTTCCAAAGAAGATACATATCATGGAAGAAATGCCTTTAACTGCAGTAGGAAAAATTGATAAGAAGGTTCTTAGAAAATAATTAATTAATTTGATATGTTTTTCATTTTTTAATTATTTTTTATTTAACTCTAATTTTTTTTTTTTTATTTTTCTATAATTTTTATAAAGTTTTTTAACTAAACACATCATAATTATTATTACAATGTACATTATTGAAAATCAATTATATAAAGTGATAGATTAAAATGTCAAATCCTTACGAAACGAGATTTTGGCGTAAGAACTGGGATGAAAAAATTTCGGACTTCGATCCGAAAGAATTTGAGACAACCTATCCAGAATTAGTTAGAAAGATCTTCGATAAGTATCCTGATGTTATGGCTCTTGCATATCAAGGCTTAGAAATCAGTTTTAGTGAACTAGATAAATATTCTAATCAATTTGCTAACATGTTAATTGAAAATGGTTTTAAAAAGGGGGATGTGGTAGGAATAAATTTGGCAAATATCCCCGAGTATGTTTATTCAGTAGTCGGTACACTTAAAGCAGGATGTATTGTTTCTGGTGTTAGTCCTTTAATGTCGGATGTCCAAATGCATTATCAATTGGATGATCTTGGAAAAGGAGGGAAAAAAGTTGCGTTAGTCACCCTTGATGCTATTTTTGAACATAGATTGAAAAAAATTGCTGATAAATTGCCTCAACTTAAAGTTGTTGTGGCAACAAGCGTCTTAGGATCTTTTAATAAAGAGGATCGTGAAAAAATAAAAGCAGTTAGAGAGATTCCATCGGGTGAAGTAACTCCTATAGAGGGAAAAACTGTTTATGACTTCCAAGATGATGTTTTAACAAAATTTTCGACTGATCTGCCGAAAGTGGATATTGTTCCGGATGATATTGGCTGGATTCAATATACTGGTGGTACAACAGGGCCACCAAAAGGGGCAATGTTGAATCATAGAAACGTAGTTTTTAATGCGATGTGTTTAATTCAATGGCTCCAATGGGAGGAAGGTAAAGGTGTCTTATGTTCAGGTTTTCCTATGTTTCATATTGCTGGATTAACTGTTAGTGAAGGTGCGATGGTTCTTGGTTGGGGTCAAATATTGATTGCCAATCCTCGTGATGCTTTGCATATCTGTAATGAAATGAAAAAATACGAACCCACAGTACTAGTAAATGTCCCTTCATTATATCAAATTTTGATTAATTTCCGTAAATTTAAAAGGTTAGATCATTCAAAATTAAGAATGTGTATCTCCGCTGCTGCTCCATTTCCAAAAGAGTCTCAAGTTGCTTTAGAAAGGATAGTAGGTGAGGGAAAATTATTAGAGCTTTACGGTATGACTGAATTATCTCCTGTTG
>SMTZ1_10001038_pt1 | contig 33445 bp, 29 predicted proteins | sample DeeMarSWOR136_30_FD_25667 | JGI IMG/M metagenome (IMG submission 25667) | reverse complement strand
GGGCCGAACCAGCCCAATGGCATTGTCGTTAAAGGCGAGAGGGTCCTGATCGGCGATGCCATTATGGTGCGGAGCGTGGAAAACGGCGAGTATGTGAAGACAAAGCTCAACGCCTGGGCCGCTCACGGCATGCCCTTGCCCTTAGGCCTGGCCGACGGCCCGGGTGACCAGGTCTTCTGGCCCGATGCGGTCCATGGCGCGGTGGCCATCGGGAATCCAGTTACGGGGAAGTTTACGCCAGTAGCGGGTGAGCTTAACCGACCCATGGCGGTCCTCATGAGCAAGACCGAACCCAAAATCCTCGTGGCCGAGTACGGCTCCGGCCAGATCACTGAGGTGAGCCTTACAGATGGGGCCAAAAAGGTTTTAACCGCCGGCCTGGAAGGCCCCTTGGCCTTTACCACTGTTAACGGCACACTTTACGTGGCCGAAGCAAAGGCCGGCAGGATTAGCAAAGTGGATTTGGTGACGGGCAAGAAAGAGGTCTTCCTTAATGGGGTCATTGGCAAGCCCGGCGCTGTGGGAGATGATGGCGCAGGAAACCTCCTTGTCCTTGATGGAGCCAGTCAGAGGCTCTTTCGGATAGGCACCAAGAACCTGGCACCTGGCCATATCCATAGTGGCCATGAACCTGCCCGTCGGGTATGGTTTGGCAGGTAGTTACCCCCCTGTCGAGTTTGCCCTACCTATGACTGTGAACGCAAAGGGGGACATCTATCTGGCTACCGCGGGTCGCGGGGTAATTAAGTTAGAAAAGGTGAGGTGAAAGAGGCCTTAAAAGGGTAGTTGAATTAAGACCCCCTTCCGTCGGGAGGGGGTCTTAAATTGTTGGTTTTAGATCTGACAGATTGCGCTTGCTTTTTCCTTCACAAACCGGTAATGCTCCCCATTGATGATCAACCTCGACGGCCGTGGGCCGTGGACGCACTCGTCGTGTTGGGAAGAGACTGAAAATGCTCAAGTCGATTAGAGAAAGTCCGCTGTATTTAATCGCCAACCCCGGAAGCATTGCCTTTCTCGGGGCCTCGAACAGTTTCATGGCCATGGGATCTATCCTTCTTGCTTCTCTGCGGGCTATGGGCTTTGAAGGAGCGATCTACCCGGTCCATCCCAAAGAAGAGGAGGTGCAGAATCTCAAGGCGTACCGGAGCATCCTGGATTTACCCGAGGTGCCAGACCTGGTCGTGGTGGTGCTGCCAACTCGCATTGTGTGCGAGAAAATGGAGGAGTGTGGACAGAAAGGTATCAAGCGTGCCATTGTAGTTTCAGGAGGTTTCAAAGAGGTCGGCGGCGAAGGCATTGACCTGGAAAAGGAGCTTGTGGGGATTGCCGATAGATACGGCATTCGCCTCTGGGTTTATCGGCCTGGCCTCACAGAGCGGGAGCTTTGTTACCCAGATGTTTGACTACCTCCACCGACTAGGCCTTGGGTTCAGTACGGCCTTCAGCGTCGGAAATGAGGCAAATATAGACATTGTTGAGTGTATGGAATACCTTGGGGCCTGCCCCAATACCAAGGTTATAGGCCTTTACATTGAAGGCATCAGGCGGGGGAGGGCGTTTGTGGAAACCGCCAGGTCCATTGTTCCCCACAAGCCCATCGTGGCCCTCTATGTCGGCGGTTCAGAGACAGGCAAGCGTGCGGGCTTCTCCCACACCGGTGCCTTGGCAGGTCCTGACATACTATACGACGGTGTGTTTCGCCAAAGCGGGGTCATTCGAGCACAATCTCTCACCGAATTATTTGACTTTTGTTGGACCCTGGGGAGCCTGCCCAAACCCAAGGGGCGCAGGGTGGTGATCCAAACTCATTCGGGTGGGCCAGGTGCGGTGGCGGCCGATGCCTGTGGACGGGCAGGTCTCGAACTGCCAGCGCTTTCGGCGCAGACAATCGTGAAACTGGCCCCGTTCGTCCCCCGTACGGGTAGCATAAACAACCCAGTGGATCTCACCTTTACCAAGAACCCCGGTGACTTCTTTTGGGACATTCCCAAGGCACTTCTTGAGGAAGACAACGCCGACATTCTGCTGGTTTACTTTTTTATGCCACCGGTAATGATCAAGCGGGCTTTAGAGCACATGGGTTTGACCGAGGATCAGGCAGTCCAAAAGAGCCGCGAATTGATTGATGCGAAATGCAAAGAGTTTATCAAGTTGCTTGAAACCCATGACAAACCCGTAGTGGGTTACACCTTTCGCAGCCTCCAGGAAGAGGAGATAAAGATGTTTCTGGAGCGGGGAGTACCGGTGTTTCCGGGCCCCGAGCGTGCGGCACGGGCCCTGAGGGCCTTGGTGCAGTATGCCAGCCTGCGGGACGAGATTCTGGAACCCTCTTGATGCCCTCAGTAGCTTATTATTGTACAAGCCTCCTGCCGGAGGGATTCGTCGTGTGGATGGGCATGGACGGCAAGAGGGGCTAAAGATCCAATCAAACCTTCATGCCAGGCAGGTTGAGGGATGCGGTGTTGCCCCCGTCTACTGGAAGGGCTTGGCCGGTGATATAGCTGGCTTCATCGCTGGCCAGAAAGAGAATGGCATAGGCCACCTCTTGCGGTCTGCCATAGCGCTTCAGTTCGCAGCGACTGCCCAGTTTCCCAAATTTCCCTATCTCGCGGGCATAATCAAAAACTGGCTTCGTCATTCCCGTCTCGATCAGTCCAGGACAGACTGCATTGACCCGGACATTGTATCCTCCCAGGTCGCAGGCAGCGGTCTGAGTGAAGTTGATGAGCGCTGCTTTGCTGGCGCTGTACGCATTGCCTCCTGCCCCGGAGCGAATTCCTGCTACAGAGGCCGTGTTCACGATAGCGCCACATTTTCTCTCCTGCATGTGTTTGGCCACGTGCTTTGTTCCGAACACAGCGCCCATGACATTGGTCTCGTAAACTCTGCGCCAATCATCAGCATCTTGGACCTCCAGATCTACCAAATCTCCGGTAATTCCGGCGTTGTTACAAAGGATATCTACCTGGGAGTAAGTCTTTAGAGCCAGGGCAATGAGTTCCTTGATTTCATCCTCAACAGCCACATTGGTCCTTTTGATGATACACTCCCCGCCCTCTCTTTTCACGAGATCTAAGCTCTCTTTTAGTCCCTCCTCATTGATATCCGCCAGAACCAGCTTCGCCCCTTCCCCGGCAAAAAGGACGGCAGTTGCGCGCCCAATGCCATTGGCAGCTCCTGTGATAATAGCCACCTTCCCATCCAAACGTCCATTTTTTCCCATGGCTACCTCCTTGGTTGGTAGTATCAGTTGACCACTGCGGGCTTGACATATTACGGGGAGCACAAAGTTGTTTGCATTTTGCCAAAGCAGATTCAGAAATATGAACTCTCACCGCCCACTCGCTACGCTCCTTCGAGACGCAAAGTACGCAGAGAATGCTTAGTTTTTCATTTACCGTTGAGAGGACGGTAAATGAAAACCATCCGAAGCTTCGCTTCATATGGTTTATTTCTCAAAATGCTTCTGTATCAATAGAATCGATGATCCGATAAGTACCGGACGTGGTTGCACTAGTAATTACCCTGCCCAAAGGGCTTGGGTTTATAACAAAGAACTCTCTCTGCGAGCTTTGCGTCTCAAGCGAAGCGGGCGGTGCTGCCTTAGACACACATGCAATCTATTTTGTGCACCCATTAGTAAGTGTTAAGATCTTGTGCTATGAAGACATCTAGTCATGATTCAGTGAATAGGTAATTATTTTTTCCTCGGTTTCTCTGAGGACCTTTCCCTTTTCCTCAAGGTATCTCAAGTGAGCAATAGCCTCTCCAGTGGCAAACCATTTTTGTGCGAGTGGGAATACCTTCCAGGACTCATAGTCGATATCCCAGGTCATCTCAGAGGCAACCTGAAAGGCATGCCTTGAACCCTTGCTGAGGATTACGAGAACCTCATCAACCCTTCTCTGGTGATGCCGTTTCAATTCCTGGATTCTTTCTTTATAGTTCCTGAAAAGACGCCTGTGTCCAGGCAACACGAGATCAACCTCCAGCCCAGAAACCTTGTCCAGACTGGTGAGATAATTCTTCAGTGGATTCTCTTGATCTGACCAACATTGAATGTTTGGCGTTATGTCATTGAGAATATGGTCTCCACACACGAGAATCTTTTTGGCGGACTCGTATAGACAGGTATGGCCTCTGGTATGACCTGGGGTCTCCACGCATTTGAATAGGTAATCTCCAATGCTGATAGTGGCTCCATCTTCTAGAATACTCAGTTCAGGAACCCAGTCTGAGCCGTACTTGTAGCCGGGATGGCTGTGGAGGGCTGCTCGAAGCTCATTTTCCGGAAACCCATTCATGCTGGCATAGTCAATCATGGATTCCCAGCCACCCCAGGTCTTAATGGCTTCTGCATCCGGCCGGTTAAAGTATATCGTGCTGGTATCTGTGACCAGCCTTGAGACAAGGCCAAAATGATCAGCATGCAGATGGGTAATGAAAAAGTCGGTCTCCCGCAAATCCACGTCCAGTTCTCGCAAACCGGCCTGCATGGCCATAAGGCACTCTTTTCGATTCAACCCTGTGTCAATGATCAGATTTCTCTCCGGGGCCTTTATCACATAAGAGTTGAGGGATTTGAGGGGACTCCCTGGCAGGGGAATCTCGATTCGAAATATATCAGTTACAACCTCTTCGATCATTGGATTACTCCTTCCGTTCGTTGACCAGCCAAACTCTCCTCGTAGAAATCACCTCCTTACCAGGATCTGACACCGAAGCAAAACTTCGGGGTTACTCATGCAAGAAACTTTAAGCCGAGCATGGAGATGTCCTTTCCAGATCTAGTTTCTCAGGAGGTGGACTTCGTTCTTTAGGTACTTGCTATACCGGGCAAGCCGGGCCAAAACCTGGGCAGGTCGACGCGAAGATGGATAGATGAGCACGTTGTTCCTGCGCAGGGCCAATACTGCCTCATTATGGTCCAGGTCTGCTCCGACAATGAACTCAGAGGAAAGCAAGACCGGTTTCTGATGCAGCTTGATCATATCAAGCAAGAAATTCATCCCCCGTTTATCCGAGGAGAGAGTAGCTTCTATGTATCCGGAAATATTTAGATTCTCATCGTCAGGGATTGAACCGAGCGCAGCAGTATTGGGGTTACCATAACCGAACCCGAGGGCGATCAAGCCGTCAATCACATCACATTTACAGAGGATCTCGACCGCCTTGTAAAAGGCGCCGCGGCTCATCCCTGCCACAAGGTCAACCGGGTTCTGTCTGTTCCACCAAGGGGGTAGCCTTTTATCCAGTGCTTGAAGCGTTTCTTCAGGGAGGAGCACCACATCCAAACCGGCTTCAACACAGGCATCAGCGGTAAGCACGCCCCAGCCGCCACCGTTGGCCACTATTCCTACACGGTTTCCGGCCGGGAGGGGCTGCGACAAGAAGGCCACCGCTGTGTCAAACATGTCTTCCACATCCTTTACCCGAATGATCCCGCATTGCTTGCACATGCCATCAAAGACAACGTCCGATCCGGCGATTGCGCCTGTGTGTGACTCCGCGGCCCGGATTCCCGTCTCACTCTGACCCCCCTTAATCACAATGAGCGGCTTGACCCTGGTAAGTCTCCGGGCAACGTCCATGAAGCGATTTCCGTCAGGCACCCCCTCCAGGTAAACTACGATCACCTTTGTCTGTTCATCAGTGATTAGATATTCCAAGAAGTCCTCGGTTTTCAGAAGGGCCTGGTTTCCCACGCTTACGCATCGGCTGATCCCGATCTCCTGCTTCCAGAACATATACTGAATGGAGCTTGCAAGGTTTCCGCTCTGGGACACAATGGCAATGTTTCCTGGAGGAGCAAAAGCGGGCTGCATCATGCAATATAGGTTCATTGGGTGGGGGCTGGAAATCCCACCGCAATTCGGCCCGACCATGGCTATGTGAACGTCCCTGGCGGCATTCACGATTTTTTCTTCCAGCTCTCGTCCAGCCGGACCCAGTTCTTGAAAACCGGCCGTGATCACCACGCAGGCAGGTATGCTGATTTCCCCGCAGTCGGTAATAGCCCTGGCTACCTTGTCCGGCGGTAACAGGATAAAGGCCAGGTCCACGGGGCCGGGTAGGGTAGACTGCGCCCTTGTATCCCCCTCTGGTGAGATGGAGCAGGAAGGTAAATCCCCATTTGCCAATGGCCCTGGAGGCGCCAACAATAGCTACGGACCTGGGACTAAACAGTGTTTGAATCTTCTTCTTTATATCCATCTCCACGTCTTGAGGGAAACCACTGAGCATAGCTCTATTAGAAATCACCGGGGCTCGCAATACAGATTCTGATGAAAGGGTAATTGCTCTAAGCCTGGATTCGCACTTTTGTTCAGTAACAGACCATAACAAAGCATCGAGCACGATTGCAACTTTTTTACGTCCTGTTACCAGGCCGCGTCAAAGTCCGGGGTATGGGTATCTTTTCTGTGAGTGAACTCACCGCAGTAGCGTAAAGGGGCATTCGCGCCGAGCCCCAAGGCGAAGAGGACAACATTAAGGCGGCCCCGGAAAGGTTTGAAAATGAAACCTTATTCTTCGGGGTAGTCGTACCAGCCCTTTCCTGTCTTCTCCCCGTATTCACCTTTGATGTAATGCTCCACAAGCTTCGGGGGAGGAAGTAATGAACGATCGCCCGTCTCCTTAAATGCTTCCATAGCCATGGTATAGGACAGATCGATCCCGGTCAGATCCTGAAGGCGGAATGGACCCATGGGATGACCAGCGCCATACACGCAGGCTTTGTCGATATCTTCGTACGAGGCTACGCCCATCTCCAGGAGCCATTGGGCCTCACGCGAGATGGCGGCGAAGATACGGTTTAGGAGAAATCCTTTCACTTCTTTCTTTACGTGGGCAGCGACTTTGTCCAGTCTGCCGCACAGGTCCAAGGAGATCTGGGCAGTTTCATCCGATACATGCGGCCCCTGAACGACCTCCACAAGCTTCATTACCAGAGCGGGGTTGAAGAAGTGGAGATTGACAACCTTTTCGGGACGAGAGGTGACATCTGCGATAAGGGAGCTGACGATCGCAGAGCTGTTGGTGGCCAGAATGGCGTGGGAAGGGGCCATCTTGTCAAGGTCAGCGAAGAGTTTTCTCTTAATGTCTAAGACTTCAAATATCGCCTCAATCACGTAATCGGCGTCTTTCACTGCATCTTCCAGGCTGGAAGTGAATTTGATGTTTTCACGGGCCTGTTTGGCCTGCTCTTGTGTCAGTTTTTCTTTCTCCACGCGTCCGGGCAGATACCGATCGACAAAGGCCTGAGCTTTTTTCAGGATTTCTTCATTAGTATCTGTGCAGATGCTCTTGTAGCCGTGGATGGCACACAGGGTAACAATCTGGTGTCCCATGTTCCCGGCCCCGATTACGGCAATGTTTTTTACATCGTCAATGTTCATTTCTTTTCTCCTTTCTTCTTTGAATTGTTAGTATGGCACTTCCAAAGCGCTACAGCAATAGCGACTTCTTCCATCCATGTCGCGCCAGGGCGGGCCGGGGAAGGCTACAACCCATACGATCTATCGACAGGCGGCATTTTGGACAAAACATAAGACGAATGGTCTTTGAAGGAACCAAAGAAGGGGTGTTTTTCCCACCCCGGGATCCCCGCAGCTTTCTTGGCCGCCGCTTTATAGTATCCCCAATCAGCAGAGGCATAAAACATCATCTGTTGGGCTGCCAGGGATCCCTCAGCGTGGATGTTGTGAGTGGTATGCTGCCAACCTGTGAGATCTTTCAATAGCCTTATCGCACGAAGTCGGTGTTCAGTTGGTATACCAGCTTTTCCACCAAGATACTTGTCCAGGTGGGGACGCTCTTCCGGATTGGCCCAGTCTTTGTATGCAGGGGCTGTCGCGGCAATCCCTCCACAGATGTCTTGTACCAGCTTTATGGCGTCATGAAATTTATCAGCATACATGTACTTGGCTATATTTGTGTACATTCGATTGGGGTTGACTAAATCCGAGTCAGGTTCCTTCTCCGGGAACATGCAAGCTGTCCAACTTAAAACTTTAACAGCCTCGGTAAGGGACACAAGCGACGCTAATTTCTTGCGTATGTGCTCATATTTCTCCAGGCCGTTATACTCGGCCATCAATGCTGCTACACCGGTGAGTTCATCAAGCAGCACTACCAGCCGGCAACAGGCAAAAAGGCGATGAAAGGTGCCGAAGAGATAGGCAATGTCTCTCGAAAACTGCCATTCGCCACACAAAAATACCCTTTCCCAGGGCACAAACACATCATCGAAAACAATCATGCACTCAAGATCACCCACGCCTAACCTTCCAGCGTCAGGGTAGTCCCAGAGCGTTCCCTCAGTACTTTCCCACCTGACCGAAGGTTCGGAAGATATAAGAGTGATGCCCTTTGCATTGAGAGGGGTGGCAAACACCACAGCATAATCCTTGTCTTCCTCCAAATGAGTCCGACACGGCAGAACAATAGCTTCATTCGCAATAGGTGTGGAGCTTATATGCATTTTGGCTCCCCTTACTATTATTCCATCCTTTTTCTTGTCAACAACCCTCACGTAATAGTCCTGATGTTGTACCTGTTTTGAGGGGTGAAGGCTCCTATCTCCTTTCACATCTGTCTGGGCTCCGGTAATACCCAGATCATTTTTCTGTAGATACTTGCGATAGGCCTCAACACGCTCGGCATAGTTTGTGCCTAATTCGCCGTCAACTCTTCCAGCGAGAACCCTTGACGCAGCCAAGGCATCAACGCCCATGCAATGAAGGAGTATTCCCATGTATCTGCAACCCTCTATGTAAACCTCCCTCCGCCGTATAAGGTCTTCCTTGGTCCTGGGCGGTGTCCATAAGAAATGGACGTCTTCTCCCTCCTCATTCTTGGTGACGAAGAGCTCGCGATGGTCAGGGTCATTGGTAAGAACCCAATCCATAGCACCAGCCATGACAACCCTCCTCAGAACAGGGTGCGTTGTCACATCCTTTACCCTCTCTCCCAGGCAATAAAGCACCCTTCCATCCCTCAAGCTCTCCAGGTACTGCTCAACCGTTCTAATCATAGCAACCCCCTTTCTGTTATCCCGGGTTTTTCCTCAACTAACCCTTTTCATAAGTTCAAAGATGACACCGCCGGGCCCACCACTCTCCAGATAGGCAAAGTTGCCCGGATCCGTGATTAGAAGCTTGGCCCCTTGTGCCAAGAGGTTGGAGACCTCTCTGTCCACATCATCCACGTAGAATCCGAGGTGATGCAGGCCTTCTCCAAAGGTGTCAAGGAAACGGGACTGAAATATCCGACCCTCCACAGGCTGCACAAGCTCAATCTGCACCGGGCCCAGGTAGGCAAACGCCAGTCTTGCCTTCCAGGATCGACCCTTGGCATCAGTGCCACCAATGTCCCTAAAGGTCCAGGGGCCAATGGCAAACATCGATGACCATGTCTCAATAACCTTATCAATGTCCTTCACAGCGATACTAATCTGATCAACCGTTTTTAGCTGAAGCTTATGAGCACCGCGACTTTCCATTTTAGTAAGCCCTCCTTTCTGTAGCTACAGGTTACTGAAAGCCTCATCTGTAACTGTTCAGGTAGCCACGAAGACACCAAGACACAAAGAATAGACCTGCCCGCCATCAGCTCCGCCTCAGGCGAGTTTCCGAATTCCGGAACTCGGAGGCAGGCGGGTATGAGTCTTAGGCGATCATCAAAAAGGGTATTGAAAGAATAATCCTCTAATCTTAGTGCCTTGGCGTCTTCGTGGCTGAATAGTTACCTTCGTCTTTACTTAAAAGGCCCCGAAAATCCCCTGAGTTTTAAACAGCCTCAGGGAACGATGGGCCTCCAATCATCTCTCCACCATCTATGACGATGGTTTCTCCGGTCACGTAGCTGGAAGCGTCCGAGGCCAAAAAGAGTACAACGCTGCCTACCTCCTCTGGCTCTCCAAGACGAACCATGGCACACCCCTGCGCCGCTGCTCTACCCACCTCGGGATCCTTCCACAATTCCTCACTCAACCGCGTCTTTATGATCCCCGGGGCAATGGCGTTAACCCTGATCCCATATTGCCCCCACTCCTTAGCCATACACTGAGTTAGCATTATCAGGGCAGCCTTGGTTACGCCATAGATAGACAGTTCTCCGGCCCTTAGGCCGGCAACAGAAGCTGTATTGATGATGCAACCACGACCCTGTTCCTTCATTACTCTGGCTACTAACTGGCTCAAAAAAAACTGCCCCTTAAGGTTGACATCCATGGTTTTATCCCATGCCCACTCCTCAGCATTCATCAGGGGACCGAAGTAAGGGTTGGTGCCTGCATTGTTCAGCAGGATGTCAATCCGGCCAAACTCCGCCATTACTTTCTCGACCAAATTTTTTGATTCTTCTATCTTGGCAATATGGGATGCTACAGCCAGGCCTTTTCTGCCCTTGGCCTTGATTTCTCCAGCTACCACCTCCAGGTCAGGAAGCTTCCGACTGGCTACCACCACATCGGCCCCGGCATCGGCAAAGGCCAGGGCACTCGCACGACCAATACCCCTACTGCCTCCGGTTACCAGCGCGACCTTGCCCTCTAAAGAAATTTTGGAAATGTCCATCTCCTATCCTCCTTTTAAAACCACCTCGGAAGACTAGCATTTGACTGCTTCGCTAGTCAAGAGTCCAAGGAGCAACAAATGAGGGAATCAGGTGCAACCCTTGGCTATTAAGGGCTCTGAGGCATGCCAAAAGGGATATTGGCTCACATCGGGGTGCAGAGTATTCTGGCAGACGGTATTACTACCGAGAGCATAGTATTGTTTGCAATAACTCTATCTGATCACGGCAGGAAAGGGTCATGAGGTCTTTTCTTCGGTTTCTCACCAGTCACCTCAGAAAAGACCTCGTGACCCTTACTTGATTGCCTTGGTTGCAAACTATTTAGTGCTCCCCGTATTAACATCGATGTCATAGGGCGCAAGGCCCGCACAACCGAATAAACCAAGAGGCCATATGTCATGTGTATTTTCTTGAGACACAAGCATATTTGCTGCTATGTTCCCCTTCCAAAAAGGGACTCCTCAATTCAATTGATTGCAGGGCTGAAAGGGATGCATGTTATGCCGTCAGTTAGGGCTGCATTGAGGTGTCAGAAGGCAGGTATAGATGCGGTGGTTGCCTCGGGACACGAGAGAGGCTTTCATGCTTCGCGCGAACCGGTACACTCGATAGTTTTACTTCCCGCTGTTGTTGATGTCAGCAGGGGTATTTCTGGGGAGGCCCGTTGATTATTTTACAATTCCAATGGAGTTGATAGAGAATGAAATTGAGGCCATGAATGCCGACGTTCTAATCATGAAAACTCTCCATTTTGTATTGACTTTCAACTACCTTGCCTGGTGCACAACATCCCCAACCTGATTCTTAACGCCCCTTCCATTGGGGTGGGCGTTTTTCGGCGAAGGCTTTTGGGCCTTCGATGAGGTCCTCGGAATTATGCATCTTCACCATTCCCGGAAAGACCTTGGGAATAGCCTCTTCGAGGGGCAGGTTAAGGCCCTTGAGGGTTGCCTCTTTGCTTGCCCGGATAGACAGGGGGGCACCTTTCATGATTTCATTCGCCCACTTTTCAGCGGTGGGTATCAGGTCCTGCAAAGGAACGACCTCATTAACGATACCATACTGCAAGGCTTCCTGGGCTGTGAGACGTTTGGAACTCATGGTCATTCCCATGGCCAGGTGATAGGGGATCTGCCGGGGCAGACGATGCACACCACCGGCACCGGGCATGAGCCCTACCCGGGGCTCAGGAAAACCGAACTGGGCTTTTTCAGCGGCAATTAGGATGTCACAGGCAAGGGCGATCTCGAAGCCACCGCCGAGCGCAAGGCCGTTGACCGCTGCGATAAAGGGCTTGAAACAGTCGAACCGGGACGTGTTTCCTCCGAAACCACCCTTAACCGCTTGCGTTCCCTTGGACACGGCTTCAGCGCCGTGCTGGGCCTGATACTTCAAGTCATTGCCTGCCGAGAAGGCGCGATCCCCGGCCCCGGTTATGATACACACCCAGGCATCAGGGTCTTCATCGAATTCATCGAAGGCCCTACCCATTTCCGCACTGGTTGGCGGGTTAATGGCATTCATGACCTCAGGGCGGTTGATGGTCACAATGGTCAGGTGGTCCTTTTTCTCGACCGTAATTAGTTCATAACTCATGGTCTCCCTCCTTGATGTTTTTATGGTTGATACATTACTTGCCAAAAGAGAATGGGCCTTTTCACTGCCACGCGAATCAGGCCACGGCGATTTCACGCTGGAACGAAATCCGCAGGCCTTACCTCTTTAAGACTGATGGCCTCTGTAGGACACGTCACAGTGCAGACCCCGCACCCCATACATTTTTCGGGATCCACAGTGGAAATATCATCCTCCATGCTGATGGCATCGAAAAAGCACCTATCCAGACAGGTCTCGCATCCAGAGCATAGCTCAGGATCTACCACGGCCTCAAAACGGCTTGGAAGCACCCATTTTTTCGAGCCTGCCCTGATAGATGGCCAGTTCAAGCAGCAATCATCACAACAGTTGCAGATTACGTGGCCAACCTGTCGGCGGTTATCAGCCACGTGCACCAGGCCCTCCTCTTCGCACATCTTTAGCATCGAGATGGCCTCTTCCTTGCCAAGCTTTCTGCCCGTGCCGCGTTCAATGGCGTAATCCGCAGCACGATCTACCTGGATGCAGACCTCCAGAGGTTTTCCACATTTGCCGTCAATGACCCGGCATGAGCATTTGGTCACTGCGAGGTTTCTTGCACCTTCTACGATGCTCTTGACGTCATCGAATGCGAGTATCTGCGTTTGCGGCTCAATGCTTATGTTAACCGGTATTACCCTGACAACAGGTTGAGGGAGGATCACCTCTATCTTCCTGCCATACTCATCCCACTCTGTGGCCATATAATCCTTCCAAAGTCGCAAGAACTCAGGGGAAGCATCCGAATAGAGTGCGGTTGCGTCGTGCAATTGCGGTACACTCCGCACTCGATAATACCGAGTGGTGTCCTCCTTTTTGGACTTGAATATCAGCCCTTTTTTAAACAGCGGATCGATCATCTTTTCGATATTGTCCCTTGGGATTTCCGTCTTCTCAGAAATCTCATCGATCGTGGCAGGTGGCGCTGCTGCGAGCAGCACTCTGGCCTCATTCTCATCGGTCAATGCCTCGAAGATCTCGGGTATAAGTTTCGACTCTCCAGCTCCAATTGCCTCTGCCAATTGCTGACAAAGTGCTTTCTCAGTCATGTTTACACCCTCCTTAATATCGGGATAATAAAAAGTATTTAGCAACACCTGCCCAATGATTTTCCAGCAAAGCGGAGCCTGAAGCCAGGCGATCCCGCAATGGTGGACCTGGACAAAGGATACTAAAAAGTCATCCCTTTTTGTTCGATAATTTATAGTGGCACAGGTTTTAACCTTTATCAAAATTTTTGTCAAATAACAATATGGTTACAAAGGTAACCATCTTTTTTTGTAACTGTTCAGGTAGCGTAGCCACCAAGGCACCAAGACACAAAGGACAGACCTGCTCGCCATCGCTCTCGCTCAGGCGAGGCGGGCGGGGAAAAAGGTATTGCAAGAAAAATAGTAGATTAATCTTAATGAGCCTAAGGCTCATTAATGTGTCCCTCATCAAGAAGGGTATCAAAAGAATAATTCTTTAATCTTAGTGCCTTGGTGGCTTAGTGGCTGAGTAGTTACCTTTTTTTAAGGGAAACTTGTAGACATCGTCCAACAGCCTCTATCCGCTTCGTCTGACTCTCGTGGCTTTACCAAAACCCAGCTTTCTCTCGCCGAAAAATATTGTTGGCCGGGTGCAGGGCGATCAACTTTTTTCTTGACACATGGCATTTCATCTTTTAGGGTGATTGTAAACCAGAGTTGAGGCGCGTTGCTAATAAGTAGCCGCAAGACAGGGGAGCAGGCCCTGCATCTGGACCTTGCGGTGAAAGGGAGCATCGCCGAAGCCCGCTTTTGTCCTGTTATGAAGGCAGGCTGGGCCTGGGGAGAAGATCCGCAGGACTGTCACGGGTTTTCCGTGGAGCGCTCTCTTGGTAGGGTTGCAGTTGGGGCGTGCTCCAGCTGCTTTTTTTTAGGGATGGAGAGACCTTAATAAAGGAGGTGCCACAATGTTTAGCGGGTGTTACACGGCCCTGGCGACACCGTTCAAGGGCCATGAGATAGATTTCGAGGGCCTGGAACAATTGATAGACTTCCAGATCGGAGGTGGAGTGAGTGGGATACTCGCTGTGGGGACAACAGGTGAGAGCCCAACATTGACCTGGGAAGAACACAACAAAGTAGTCGCGGTGGTGGCCGAAAAGTGCAAGGGGAGGTGCCAGTCAATTGCAGGCACCGGGAGCAATAATACCCAGGAAACCGTGGAAAGCACAGAACATGCAGTCCATGTGGGAGCAGATGCAGCGCTACTGGTAGATCCTTATTACAACGGGCCTAGTTCCCTTGAGATCCGCAGGGAATATGTGGCCCCTGTGGCAAAAAAGTTTCCCCAGATTCAAATCATCCCGTATGTGATCCCTGGCCGCACTGGGGCACAGCTTCTCCCCGAAGACCTTGCCATACTGCATAAGCAATTTCCCAATATGGGCACGGTCAAGGAGGCTACAGGAAGCATGGAAAATATGAGACGCACCAGGGAGTGCTGCGGGGAGGACTTTACGGTCCTGTCAGGCGATGATGACAAGACCTTTGCCATGATGACAGATCCGGTCGTCAGGTCGAGCGGAGTTATCTCGGTAGCCTCTAACATAGCCCCCAAAGCGATCCAGGATATGACCAAGCTCCTCAATGAAGGGAAACAGGCTGAGGCAGAAAAACTTATGGTCGCCTTGAGTCCCCTTTTCGGAATTGTGACCGTAAAAACCCAGGAGGATTCACCTTATGGGGAAGTGTCATGTCGTGCAAGAAATCCCCTTGCCACAAAGACCCTTATGGCGATCCTTGGGATGCCTGCTGGGCCATGTCGTCAGCCCCTTGGCAAGATGACCAAAAAGGGGATTGAGGTGGTATTGGACGCATGCCGCACGGTGTGGAAGAATAATCCGGAGGTCCTCAAACCGGTCGCCGATTTCTTTAACGTAGATATCGAGGCAAGGCTCCATGACGAGTCAATCATGGCAGGGCTGACGTATGATCAATACTAGACTGGGCACAGCTGAATAGGCAAAGGAGAGAGCTCTGAGATTCATCCGGCGATGGTGGATCTGCCCAAGCCCTGAGGACGTTCGTTAAAATGTGAGCCACGATGGTATAAAAGAGGGAGTCATTACAATATGGAGGGGAAAATCAGAGTAGGTGTCATCTTGGGTGGGAAATCAGCAGAGCATGAGGTATCTCTTCAGTCAGCCAAGAACATAATAGAGGCCCTCGATAAAAATAAATATGAGGTTGTTCTCATAGGAATAGACAAGGAAGGTCGATGGTATTTGATCCAAGATTCAGGTTACCTTCTCAATGAAAATGATCCGAAGCTCGTTAGATTAGCGCATGCCAAGGAGGAAGTGGGATTAATTCCAGGGCAACGCTCTGATCAGCTGATTAATATGTCAAAACATCAAAGCATGGGAAAAATCGATGTTATTTTTCCGGTGCTCCACGGACCATATGGGGAGGATGGGATTGTTCAAGGTCTATTAAGATTAGCTAACATCCCGTTTGTTGGTGCTAATGTTTTGGGCTCTGCCATAGGTATGGATAAGGATGTGATGAAACGATTGTTTCGAGATGCCGGGATACCAACTGCAAAGTTTTTGGTATTTGACAGATCCTCTCTTGCTTCGATTGACTTTGAAGAGGTTAGGAATCAGTTGGGCTCTCCAGTTTTCATTAAACCCGCAAATCTCGGCTCTTCTGTGGGGATTAGCAAGGTTAAAAGCAAAGATGAGTTTGATGAGGCAGTAAGGTTGGCCTTTGAATATGATAATAAAATAGTAATCGAAGAATATATTAAGGGTCGAGAGATTGAATGCTCCGTGTTGGGTAATGAAGAACCCCTCGCATCCCTTCCTGGTGAAATTCTTCCACAACATGAGTTTTATTCCTACGAGGCAAAGTATATTGATGAAAAAGGGGCGATTTTGGAAGTACCTGTGAGACTCTCAAAGGATGTGACCAGGCAAATACAGGATTATGCTATCAAGAGCTTCAAGGCTGTCTGTTGTGAGGGTATGGCACGTGTGGATTTCTTTCTCAGAGACGATAATAAAATTTTTGTCAGTGAAATTAATACAATACCAGGTTTTACGCGAATTAGTATGTATCCAAAACTTTGGGAAGCGAGTGGGCTTTCTTATGCTGAATTGATAGATCGACTTATTCAACTTGCAATAGAACGGTTTGAAAGGGAACAGAAACTGAAGACCTTTGTTGAGATTTAGGTGGTAAGGAGGGAGTCGATCACATCCCGAACCCAGCTCTGGAGCTTCGTGGCAGTGTCTAGTGCCCAGACAATCAAACTTTATACAGCAAGTCCATATACATATCGAGCAGATCCGCGACTATGCTTCGATCAGGAATGGTGGCAGCCATACCGTACACTGGCGCCATCCCGCCTTTTTCATGTGGGTTCTTCCTGACATAGTCAACACCGGATTTCAAATCATCGACAAACCGTTCTGCAATCCCAGACAAGGTGTGTCTGAGGGTAACGCAGATATGAACACATGAAGGTTTATGAAGACCGTTCAGGCTCCATTTCCTCCTGGTCATGTAATCCATGATTTTGTACACATCCAAGGTCTCTGACCCGAACGCTATGTTCCACAGGGGGTCTCCAAGAACATACAAATCAGGGATATCTTCGATCCCTTTCCTGATCACCGCCGCTGTTTTCAGGATTTTTTCCGTGGCCTGAAGATATCCATTCTCGCCCATGGCAACCATGGCCGCCCAGCAGGCTGCGCTCAAGGCACCTGGACGACTTCCGGCAAATGTCGGGGAGAAATACAGACCCCCTGGCCATTCCGTGGTCTTGAAATACTGGTAATGACGCAGTTCCAAACCGCGATACAGAATCACGGATGTTCCCTTTGAGGCATACCCGTATTTGTGGGTATCGGCTGATATGGAGGTGACGCCGGGCAGTCTGAAATCGAAGGGTGGAATATTATATCCCAATCTCTCAGCCCAGGGGAGCACAAAGCCGCCCAGACATGCATCGGTATGAAAACCGAGTCCATTCTTTCTCGCGAGCTCGGATAGTTCCCCTATTGGATCAATAATGCCATGGGGGAATGAAGGTGCCGATCCCACTATTACTACAGTATTCTTGGTGATTGCCTTTCTCGTTGCGGCCACATTTGCCTTGTAATTGGCATCCACGGGGATGCGGATTATTCGTATATCAAAGTATTGAGATGCCTTATCAAATGCGGCATGGACAGTAGAAGGAACGATCATTTCTGGTTTTGTAATTCCTTTCTTATCTTTGGCCCAGTCCCTATAAGTCTTCATTGCCAATAGAATACTTTCCGTACCGCCCGAGGCGAGAGCTCCGCATATCTTGTCCGTCGAACTGGCTCCAGGTCTGAATGTGTGTGCCCCCAGCATGTTTGCTGTCATGGATACCACTTCGGATTCGTATTTAACCGTACTTGGCCAGATATCTGAATGAAGAGGGTTGCTTTGGGAATTGATAGCATACACCTTGTTGAGGAAGTTGATGTGATCATCATCACCGTGATATACGGCACCCGAAACAAAACCATCCCTCCATCTCGATTCCTCAACGGAGCTCAGCTCTCGCATTTCATTGATAATATCGGCCTTGGGGCGGCCGGTTTCAGGGATATGAGAGAAGGTCACAAAGCTATCTTTGTACGGCTTCACCACATTTTCCAGATCGCTCATTACCCCATTATATTCTTTTTGTATCCTTTTCTTCATAAAAGGCATTAACTTGGCATGCTTGAACACCACGGACATGACACGTGGGCTCACCTTGCCAAGATATTTTTCAACAATTTCTTTAGTGTCCATTCGCCCTCCCCGAGATATCATGAACCTAGCCGCCTGCGGCGGAACTTCTTGCGACAGGATTAATCCGCCAGAAGTATGGCGGATTAACAGGATTTTCTCATATGTTTCATACCTGCCTGCCGGCAGGCAGGTCCTGAACATCCTGCCCGCCCGCCTCGCCTTGCGGGCTCGCATGGCGGGCGGGTCTATCCTGTCTAAGAAAGGAAATTCCCATACCTTCTAGTCAACCGAAGCCACAAAGCGATGGCTATACCTCATTCAATCTCTCATATATTCTCTTGTTGCTTTTATAGATATTCAAGAATTGCTTAAAAAGGTGGTCATAGATCTTTTTGTTTTCTGGATTTGGTTTGTACGTATTAGCTATTTGAATACGTTCTGGAATGTCATTGAAGGTTAGATATCCTAGTGCGACGGAGGCCAGGAAGGCAGCTCCGCGTATATTTGCCTTGATGGGATCTTTGACCTGCCTTATGGTACGATCAAAAACGTCTGCATGGATCTGGCACCAGATATCGGAATTTGCACCACCACCAATCATGTTTATTGGGTCAAGCCGCCTCTTAATGAATTTTTCCACGTAGCCGAGTAGCCACCTCGAATTATATGCCACACCTTCAAAAACAGCCCTTATTAGATGTTTGCGGGTGGTCTTCAAGGATTGGTTAAAGAATGCGGCTCGAACAGAACGATTCTCAACAGGTGTACGTTCTCCATAAAGCCATGGCGTGAAAATAACCTTATCACTCCCGGGCTGAACACCTTCTACAATCTTATCAAAGGCTTTATAGACATTCGGCTGGTTTTCTTCCATGGATAATCCATCTTTGTAGTACAAGATGTTATCCCTCAGGAACGTCAGGCACGCGCCAGCAGTTTCCTGTTCATTGGCAACTAAATAGCTACCGGGAATCGCCGCGGGAAGGGATGCAATGTTGTGAAATATATCGGTTTTTTTGAATGGGACATGGCATGTCAGCCAAGACGATGTCCCGATATAAAGATGTCCCTCATAGTATCTCACCGCGCCAGAGCCGATTGCCGCTGACTGGACGTCAGGTGTCCCCATCATGACCTTAACATTCGTGCGTAACCCCAGCTCCTCGGCAATCTCCTTTTTGATTGGACCCAATATGTCAACAGCCCGCCTTAACTCGGGTAATTTGTCACGGTCGATGGTTGACATCTTGAGCAATCTATCATCGTATACGACGTTGGAGATGTCCCGATTGTCGGTTACCCAGTGTAAGGTGATGGAGTCGAATGAGGCAGCAAATCTACCGGTAAATCGCAGATTTATATAGTCCTTGGGCTCGAGAAACTTGTATGTTTTCTTGTAAATCTCTGGGAATTCCTTTTTTATATACAATATATGGCCAATCGAGTCTTTACCTGAATGAGTTGGAATTCCTCCTGTCAAACGGAGCCATCTCAGCAACTTCCAGATCCCGTAGCCTTCTACCTTGATAAGCCCACCTGTTATTTCCTTGATGTATTGGCTTCCCCGAGAGTCCATCCAGATGATTGCATCCATCAGGTGTTGGCCATCCCTATCAACAGCAACCGTTCCTGACCACTGGGTGGTGCAACTGACAGCTACAATATCATCGATCGGAACCAATCCCTTCTCCAGCGATCTCTTGGATGATTTTATGATGGCATCCCACCATTCATCCGGACTCTGCTCAGCCCCGCCATTTGGTAGAAGATTGAGAGGCGTTTCTTCAAATTCACAGTCAATAATCTCTCCGCAGGTAGAAACCAGTGCTGACTTGGCCCCGGTCGTACCAAGATCAATTGTCAAGATGTATCTGATATCGTTATTTGACACTGAAGTTCAATGCTCCCCTTTTTATAACCGCTTGCTTTCGGGTGAGGTCAGTATAGGATGAAGCCGCTTGTGGATCAATGGAAAAGGTATTGCAAGACCTCGAGACCGCGCCTTACCTCCAAGTGGCATGGGCGTAAGCCCGTGGATGTCTACTCGTGACCTCGGGAGTTAGTGCCTTGGGATCCCCTGGCCATATCTTCAATCGCCCGGCGTATCTCAGCCGATAATTCACTTTCGATATTGTAACAGTGCTCTTTGGCCGGGAATGTTCCTCGCAGGGTTTCCTGACAAAATTGTTGTATACTCGATTTAATAGTACTGCCGACCTCACTATAGCGTTTGACAAACCTGGGAGAGGCCCTCTGAGTAAGCCCAACCATGTCATACAAATTAACGCTCTGACCGTCACAGTCAGGGCCAGAACCTGCGCTGATCACTATTACCGAAGCAAGACCCTCACTTATCAGCCTGCCAAGGATAGGCGGTGCACACTCCAGAGTTATGGCAAAACATCCGGCCTCGGCCAGTGCCGAGGCATCTTTGAATAAATCGACGGCGGATTGAACGGTTTTGCCCTGAACCTTAAACCCGCCAAGTTGCTTTACTCTCTGCGGGGTCAACCCAATGTGTCCATGAACAGGGATGCCGGCTTTGCAAATGGCATAGGCTGTCTCTGCCAAATGTTGACCACCTTCTATCTTGACTGCGTCTACACCGCCCTCCTTAACGAGCCTCCCTGCATTGCGGACAGCCTGATCGGTGCTTGCCTCATAAGACATAAAGGGAAGATCCCCAACAACAAGGCACCGGTCTCGTCCTCGGGTCACGGCTTTGCAGTGGTGAATCATCTCCTCCATGGTCACCGGAATGGTATTGGGATACCCCAGAATAACCATCCCAACAGAATCCCCCACCAATATCATATCGACGCCAGCACTGTCTGCCAGAAGCGCCATGGGATAGTCCCAGAGAACCACCCGTGTAATTTTTTCTCCACGGTGTTTTTTGGAATAGAGATAATCAATCGTTACTCTATTTTTTGCCATGCCTCTCTCCTTTTTTTGGTGTTTTTAATAAGATATAAATTATGATATGGTTATACACCTGTAGGTTATCTAAGTATATATACTACCGAGCGCATAATATTGTTTGCAATGACTTTATCTGATCACGGCAGAAAAGGGTCATGAGGTCTTTTCTTCGGTTTCTCACCAGTCACCTCAGAAAAGACCTCGTGACCCTTACTTGATTGCCTGGATTGCAAACTATTTAGTGCTCCCTATAATAAGTTTATCCCTTTGTCTGTACTAGGAGAGGTCGGATGCATGCATCCGGTCCTAAGGCGAGCGATAAGTGTTATTTTCAGGAGTTCCATCTATAGTGAGGAGATCAGGCTTATGGAATATTACAAGATTTTTGCTATCGAGTACGAGAGGAGGCAAGCACTCAGTACCGAGATCTTTCTCAGATCTATGGACCCAGAACCAATGTTTATGAGTTACTATATTTGGGCTATTGTCGGCGCAAATACAGCGGTAATTGTGGACACGGGTTACACAAAGGAAACAGCGCTTTCCCGCGGACGAAAACAGCAGCGTTGTCCAGGTGAGGGTCTTAAGCTTATTGGCATCCAACCGGATGAGGTTGAACAGGTTATCATAACGCATTTTCACTGGGATCATTTGGGGAATCGTGCCCTTTTCCCCAGGGCAACATTTTACGCCCAAGAGAAAGAAATGGCATTTTGGACTGGTCGGTATGCGAGTGTGCCCATATTTCGAGAAGTGATCGAGCCTGATGATATCGTTGGCATGGTTCGCCTTAACCTTTCCGGACACCTCACTCTCATTGATGGAAGCCGAGAGTTATTTCCCGGCATATCTGTGCATTGGGTCGGAGGGCACACCCCGGGAATGCAGATTGTGGAAGTGGCCACGGCAGGCGGCACCGCAGTGATTGCCTCTGATGCTGTCAAGACCTATCGGAACCTTACAGAAAATATCCCTGATCCCTATGTAAATGACATCTCGGAGATGATCGATGGCTACGAGCTCGTGAGAAATCTGGCTGAGAATGAATCCCTGGTTTTTCCAGGCCACGACCCCGAGGTATTTAATCGATTCGGCTCCCCAGCCGAGGGTATCGTCGGTCTTCTCCAAGGATAAAGGAGCGGTAGAAAGATGTGGAAAGCTCTCATTGTTGTTCCAGGTTTTACCACAGGTTCTCGGGAACCAATCAAGATGTTGCAGAATGCAGGATTTGAGGTTCTAGAATCCGATTATGGTCTAGCAGGCCTTAACAATAATGAACCTGAATTCTGCAGAATCGTAAAAGGTGTGGATGTTTTGATTGTTACTGCCATGGATAGGGTAACACGCCGGGTCATCGAAAATGCTGATAAACTGAAAATGGTCGCCATCCGTAGCGCAGGTTTTGAAGGGACCGATCTGAAAGCAGCAACAGATCACGGGGTACTTGTTACCCATAACCCTGGCGCAAACCGCCAGCCAGTAGCTGATATGACCATGGGTTTGATGTTGTCCGTATCCAAACGAATCGGCTTGATGGACCGGGGGATGCGTTCAGGAGGATTTAATGAGGTGCGCGTTACCGCAAAAGACATCTACCAAAGGAGACTTGGCATTATCGGCCTGGGCAATATTGGTAAGGCAGTGGCACAGCGAGCAAAGGGATTTGACATGAAAGTTATCTACCATGACATCGTGGCTTATCCGGATTTTGCCGACGCCTACGGCATTGAAAAGGTTTCTTTGGATCAACTATTATGTCGTTCGGACATCATCACACTGCACGTTCCCTTAGACGACAGCACCCGAGCCATGATCGGGGCAAGTCAAATTCAGAGAATGAAAAAAGGGGTGATCCTGATCAACACCTGCAGGGGCGGGGTTGTAGATGAAAAGGCCGTTTATTCAGCATTGGTAAGCGGCCATCTGTATGGGTACGGAACGGATGTTCATGAAACCGAACCTCCCGCCTTTCTCGATCTACTGCGTCATGACCATGTTACTAGTACACCGCATGTGGCTGGCGCTTCACAAGAGGGCCTTAACACCATGGCGGCAACCACAGTAAGAAAAGTTATCCAGTTCATAAAGGACAAAATAGTCCCGGAGAATGTCTTGAATCCAGATGTTCTGACAAGATTAAGAACATGATGGGCATAGCCTAATCTGGTATCGAGTCGTTGGTCTCAAACCATAGCCTCAGCAACCAGATCCGTCAGATCCTTCACCACCAGGTCAATATTCTGTCTGCGGGCCCTGGTGGTCATGGTCCTCAAGCACTGCTGACATGATGAAACCACCATGTCAGCATCGGTCTTCTTGATCTCATCAAGCTTCATCTGAGCCACCTTGCCCGAGAGTTCCGGATTCGTCATCTCCAGGTTCCCGCCGCCGCCACAGCATACGGAAAACTGTCGGTTCAAGGGCAATTCCACCAGCTTGAGACCCCTGATAGCACTAAGAACTTCCCGAGGCTCCTCAAAGATGCCGCTGTTCCTGCCCAGATCGCAGGGGTCGTGATATGTGACAGTGGCGTTGATTGCCTTAAGCGAGAGGCGCTTCGCTTTGATCAGCTCATCCATCATCTGGGTCGCGTGGTAGAGTTTCACCTCCGTGTTGTAGAAATGTTTCCAGGTGTGGTAGCAGGATGGACACGTGAATACAATGGCCTTGGCGCCCACCTCCTCCACCTTGCTCAGATTGTGCTCTATTAGGGTCTTCATTCTATCGGGCATTCCAGCACCAATCAGGGGAAAGCCGCAGCACCATTCTTCACCCCCCAAAATGGTGAAGTCCACCTCGGCCCGTTCCATAATGCGCGACATGTTGACCGGAATTCTCTGCACCATGGGGAAGAATGAGGCCACGCAACCCACAAAAAAGATGACCTCAGCGCGGTCCTTTTCAAAGGCCTTTTCCGGGAGATCCTTGATCAATTCCTGCCATTCACCACGCTCCTCGTTGTCATCATCTGAAATATTGTGGGTCCGATCCAGGGTTTTGGCCAGATGGTCGGCTATTCTCGGATAGATTCCCTTGTCCACCTGGCATTCACGGTCGCGAAAAATGAGGTCCTGTGTCGCCACACTGGACAAACAGACCTGGAGGCAGGCCCCGCAGCCCAGGCAGTTGAAGATAGACTTCTCGGTTTCCGGGCTTAGGGCCAACTTCTCCTCGATCACTGAGCGAGTGATAGCATTCCGCCCCCTGGGGGAGGATGATTCTTTCTTCTCGACAAGATAGATGGGGCAGCTTGGCAGGCAAAATCCGCATCTATTACACTTGGCCACCTCGTCATAGGATAATTTACGCATCTGGATGATATTCATACGGGCTCACCTCACAGTATTAAAGGCCTCCGACAAAGCGCCCTGGACTCATAATGCCGGCTGGATCCAACTGCTCACTGATCCGCTTCATGACAAGGAAATCCGAAGGCCTTTCGCCCCACATAGGCAGATCCTGTTTCAGCTCGGTTGGAGCCCTCTGCACCACCAGATTGCCCCCTGCTTTGCGGCAGCGCCCTAACAATGTGCCGATGGCCTCAACGCCTTTGTTCATTGCTGTGGTGTTGCCCTGGTCAATCAGGAAGTTGATGAGGGAAAGGCCACTTCCGGCACGGGCCAAAATGGCGTGTTCAATGTGGCTTGTGGACAAGGTATTGTCCGCAAATTCAATTATTTCCTTCCATTGCGAAATGGGGTAATTGAGCTGAACTGTGATAAGACCGGAGAATCTCCCGGCGAGACAAGGAAACAGATCGCTCACTGCCAGCCAGAAGCGCCGGTGTTGATCTTCTTGGATACTTGCATCTCCCTTTGCTGCAGTAGCCCTTGCCATATCCAGCATTTCCCCTCGCATTCGCTTAACGGCCTCTTCAAAGGCCTCAAGGGCAACCGCGACCACGTAGCCTCCAGACCCAAAATCAGGCGCACTGCCCATCTTTAGATTGGTAAACGCGTTGCTATTCATGACCTCAACAGCCGCCGGCAGTAATTGGGTTTCAAAGACGCGCTTCACAAAAGCGGAGGCATCGGAAAGCGAGCCATAGGACACAAGCAGCGTTTCCATTCGCTCGGGAAGGGGCAAAAGACGCAGCGTCATTTCGCACAGAATACCCAGAGTTCCCAGGGATCCGATCATAAGCTTGGATATATCGTACCCTGAAACGTTCTTTACTGTTTTGCCGCCTGTTCCCACAATCTCACCATTGGGAGCCACAAAGCGCACACCTAACACGATATCCCGGGGCAGGCCATAGAGGAGCCTCCTGGGCCCACTCGAATTGGAGGCCACAATCCCACCAATGGTGGCACTGTTGGCAAAAGGGGCATCTATTGGTAAGAAGCATCCACTATTTGCCCTGTCTGAGCAGATAGACTCATTGGTTTCTTTTCCCAGATCCTCCAGGGGCAGATAACATCGATTTTCCTGGGTTGCCAGCCTTGCCTGAATATCCCTGAATTTGACACCGGCCTCGAGCGTAATGGTGAGGTTTTCGGTGTCAACGTCCGTCATGTGTTTCATACAGGAGGTACAAACCACCATGTCTAACCGTTTTGGTGGGTTGCCCATGGCCATCTTGGATCCACTTCCCCAGGGAACAATAGCCAGATTTTTCCGATTTGCATGTGTAACAACTTCAGAAACTTGTTGCGTGTTTTTTGGAAATATTACTGCCTTGGGTGTAGCGTTATCTACAGCATATTGGGCAGTGACATCGGGTTTGGACTTTATAGGTTCCTGGCCAATGATTCCAGCCAGCCCGTCCAATATCTGTGTGAAGTCTGCCATGTGCTCCTTGGTTTCGGCTACTTCCAGTATGCCATTTATAATTTTTCCCCGAGGGGGATGCTATTCCGGCAGCATCTTGCCGGGATTCATTATCTCATGGGGATCAAACGCCTTTTTTATCTGGCGCATAAATTGCAGGTCGCTTTCAGAAAAGATAAAGGACATTTCTTTTAGCTTTTCCGTCCCAATCCCATGTTCCCCGCTGATGGTTCCTCCTGCATCCGCGCAGATTTTCAAGATCTCCGTGCCCAGCTTGTGCACCCGCTTCAGTTCATCAGCATCTCTATCGTCAAACATAATGAGGGGGTGGAGGTTTCCGTCACCGGCGTGGAACACGTTTCCAATGGGTAGATCATATTTTTTGCCCGCCTCCATGACCTTGTTGAGGACCTCGGGCAGTTTGGTACGGGGAACCGTTCCGTCACAACACATGTAGCTGGGCCTCACCTGGCCTACGGCGCCAAAGGCTCCCTTGCGTCCTGCCCAGAGCACGGCCCGCTCGGCCTCGTTTTTTGCCAGCTTCACTTCCCGAACATTGTTCCGCTTACAGATTTCGATAATCTTCTCGGCCTTGCTTTCCATCCCATCGGGCATGCCGTCAAGTTCGATGAGAAGCACGGCCGCGGCGTCGAGGGGATAGCCCACATGTATCGTTTCTTCCACCGCTCGCATGACAATATTGTCTATCATCTCCAGGGTGGCGGGGACAATCCCTTCCCCAATAATAGCAGACACCGTGTTTGCCCCGTCCCCAATGGTCTCGTAAACGGCCAGCATAGTTTTCACCGCCTCTGGGGCACGCATAAGTTTGAGCACCATCTTAGTGGCCATGGCCAATGTTCCTTCACTGCCCACCAAAAGACCTGTCAGATCATATCCGGGATTGTCCTGGGACTTTCCGCCGACCCACACCACCGTGCCATCATCAAGCACCACCTCTGCCCCCAGGATATGGTTGGTGCTCACCCCATACTTGAGACAGTGAGGTCCGCCGGAATTTTCCCCAAAGTTGCCGCCCAGGGTAGAGACCTTTTGGCTGGCCGGGTCCGGCTGGTAGACAAAGCCCTTTTCAAGCATCCGATTTTGCAGGTCCAGGGTGATAACACCAGGCTCCACAGTGACCCTGCGGTTGGGAATATCGATTTCCAGGATCCGGTCCATACGGGAGAGGTGAACTATAATGCCCCCTTTGATGGGAATAGTGCCCCCAGTCAGGTTGGTGCCTGACCCCCGGGCTAGGATGGGAACCTTTTCCTTATGGGCCAAGGCCACCACTTTTGACACCTCCTCAGTTGAATCAGGCAATACAATCACGTCTGGCCTTGCTTTCTCAAGAGAAGCGTCATAGCCGTACAGTATGAGATCCATCTCAGAGGAGAGAACGTAATCCGGCCCCACAATCTCCTTAAGCCGGTCAATAAGCGCCTTATCGTCCATAGGAATTCCCTCTGCTAATGTCCAAAGTAACCCTTCACTTGGGGGGAAATCCGGGATGCTTCCCACACCAGCCGGTCAATCATTCCTCCGCATACACTGCCGATGCTGCCTCAAGGGCACCCACCTGGAGTTTCACACCTTGGGATCTCAGTATGGTCTCCAGGCCCGAGAGAAAGAGAAAGACGTTTTTCCTACAGGAAGAATGGCCCATTAGGCCTACCCGCCATATCTTACCTGCAAGCTCTCCCAGACCTCCGCCGATCTCTATGCCAAAATCATTGAGGAGTGCCTTGCGTACCTTCACATCATCTGTTCCTGCTGGAATGCAAATGGCATTCAACATGGGCAGGCGCTCATCCTCGGGCACCAGCATGGAAAGGCCCATGGCCTCAATGCCTGCAACCAGGGCCCGGTGATTCAGTCGGTGCCTGGAAAACCTGGCCTCAAGACCCTCCTCTGCAATGATCCGCAATGCCTCACGGAGCGCATAGATCATATTCACAGGGGCGGTGTGGTGGTACTTTCTCTCAGTACCCCAGTAGCTCTTGAGCATGCTCATATCCAGATACCAGCTCGCAACCTTGCTCTTCCGGCTCCCGAGCACCTCCATGGCAGCTGGACTAAAGGAGATGGGAGAAAGACCAGGTGGGCAGGAGATGCACTTCTGGGTTCCGCTATAGGCGGCATCAATCCCTATGGTGTCCAGGGCGACCTCCATCCCCCCGAGGGAGGTAACCATATCCACAAGGAAGAGTGCGCCAGTATCCCGGGCAATACCGGCAAGATCCTCAAGGGGTTGGCAGACACCAGTGGAGGTTTCTGCATGAACCACCGCAAGGAGTCTCGGGCTCCTTCCTTTGACTGCCTTTCTGACCGCCTCTGGATCAATGACTCTGCCCCAGTTGCCATCCACTTGAATGAGGGTGCCACCCAGGCGGTTAACGATGTCGGACATCCGGGTTCCGAATACCCCGTTGACACACACGACCACCTCATCTCCCGGTTCTACCAGGTTGACAAAACAGGTCTCCATTCCTGCGCTGCCGGTTCCGGACACCGGTATAGTCAGGGCGTTTTCTGTGTGAAAGAGAAATCTCAGCAGGTCTTGGGTTTCATCCATGAATGACAGAAAAGAGGGATCAAGGTGGCCAATACAGGGGGCGGACATGGCCTGGAGAACCCGTGGGGGTACATTGCTCGGCCCCGGTCCCATAAGCACTCGTTCACCGGGATCAATATCTCTGAAATCGTTGACGTTAAAGCTCATTGAAACCTCCATGTGATTTTAGGTTGATAGAATCCCCTCTCGGGTGAAATCTGTATATAGATAGGATAAAGATTCCCTGATGTCAATGGAAAGGTACCGCAAGGCAGGGCAGTTGGGCTTGATAGAGTCGGTGGAAGACCTATGGGCGGTCATGGATAGAGGCTGAAGGGTTTGTAAATAACAGCATTGATCATTACAAGGGGCTTTACTTTTGGTTATTAAGCTCATAATCTACTGACGTTTTTTGAAGGGGATATATCAGAAATATGTCAACCCATAGGCTAAAGACCTTGAGCCAGGATATTTCTGAGGGGGAGGGGGCAATTTCCTCGGGGCGATATCTTGGCGGGGTAGGCCCTAATACAGTTCAGGCGGATTTGGCTTACGCGGATTTCTAAATTCTTGATACATAGATATGGAGAATATAGTATAGTTTTAGCAATAAACAGCAGAAAAAATAATAGCAGTGAAAAACTAGCTGAAAGATCTATAATCTCGCAGGAACCTGAAAGATCACTCAATATTCTTCATGCCGACACTTTTGAATGATACCGAAGGAGTAATAACTGAGATCTTTCCAGAAAAGGTTGAGGCGATCCTGTAAGAAAACGGGGGAAAAATGAAAAGAACAATCCTTTACAATTGGCATAAAGAACACGGTGGAGACATGGTGGAATTCAGCGGATGGGAGATGCCCCTACGATACGAACCAGGAATAATCCAAGAGCACTTAACAACAAGAAAGCACGGGGGCCTATTTGATGTTTCTCACATGGGTAGATTCCTGATAAATGGAGCGCAGGCCACAGAATTCTTGCAACACACCCTCACAAATAATGCAGCAGCCCTTGAACCGGGACAGGCACAATACACAATAATCCCTGATGAAAACGGCGGGGCTATAGACGATACTTACCTTTACAAGATAGATCAAAGGGATTTCATATTGGTAGTCAACGCCTCAAACAAAGAGAAAGACTGGAAGTGGTTTCAAAGACAGATAGCGAAGTTCCCAAAGGCAAACTCAGAAGATAAATCTGAAGAAATTTCCATGCTGGCATTTCAAGGACCTAAGACAAAAAAGGTACTAGAGGAGATATTTCAGGACATCACAGAGCTCCCAGACGTTGGAAGGAATAATTTGAGTGTGACAGAATTCGAAAGCGAAAAGGTAATAATCTCAAGAACTGGTTATACAGGAGAACCGCTGTGTTTTGAGCTATTTGTCCCTAGAGAAAAGACGGTGAGTTTATGGGAAAAGCTCCTTGGGGTTGGAAAAAAGTATAACATAATCCCTGCAGGGTTAGGGGCAAGAGACAGCTTAAGGCTGGAGGCAGACCTGCCTTTATACGGCCACGAGCTGGGAACAGACAAACAAGGCAAGAAAATCCCTATTCTTGCAATCCCTCTCGCACGATACGCCGTCAGCTTTTCAAGGCTTAAGGGAGAATTTATTGGCAAGGAGGCGTTGAAGAGACAGTTTACAGAGTTCAAGCAGTTAGAGAACAAAAAGCAATGTGCAAAACGGTATTTGCCAAAAAGAATAATGCCAATAGCGATTTCCACCATAGGCGCAGCAAGACAGGGTGACGAGGTTTACATAAATGACAGGCTGATAGGCGAAGTCACAAGCGGGTCCATGGCTTCATACTGGAGGTTTGATAGAGAAGGTGTAGTTTCAGACATCACTGAAGAAAAAGGAAAAAGATCCATATGTCTGGCTTATATAGATTCTGAAACGGAGGAAAATCAAGAGGTCCAGGTACATGGAAAAGGCAGAACCCTGGAAGGCGTGGTTGTTGAAAGGCACCTCAGCAGCGAAGCACCACCTTACTCAAGAACCATACTGGTTAAAGCAGGAGAAAAACATGCAGAAGAAGGCAGGGAAATAACCACTCTGATGGGAGAGCTGATAGGTGAAGCGATACAAAACCACGTATGGCGGCAGAAAAAAACCATCAACCTGATCCCTTCAGAACAGACCCCTTCACCGCTCGTTAGATTTCTCACATGTATGGATCCTTCAGGAAGGTATGCAGAACATAAGATGATTGAAGCATTAGGAGAATCAGAAATACCTTTCTACCAGGGTACTGAATTCATAATAGCAAAAGAAGGCCTATTAGCGGAGGAGATGGCAAAATTCCTATGCTGCTCACAAGTAGAACCAAGGGTTATTAGCGGACAGCAAGCGAACAAAACGGTTTTTAGTGCTTTAGTAGATTACAAGAACAGGCTCGATAAGAAAACGGAGTTAAAAAGGTTAAGAAAGGTTATGAACAACCATTTAGGAAAAGGGGGACACCTCAGTGCTCAGCCCCTGGGCGCATTGAGGCATTATGTCATGATAGACCCGGTAACGGAAAAACCTGCGGTTGTTAATTTCCCAGTAAGGAAGGACAACCCTTATAAAATAGATGTGGAACAAACAGCGCTATTAATAGAGCAACATAGACCAGAGCTGATAATCTTAGGTAAGAGCATGGTTTTGCACCCGGAACCAGTAGGTGAAATACGAAAGATAATAGGAGCCATGGAAGATAAACCGGTTCTGATGTACGACATGGCCCACGTACTGGGCTTGGTCGGGCCATATTTCCAAGAACCCTTTAAAGAAGGTGCAGATATAGTCACAGGATCTACTCATAAGACATTCTTCGGGCCACAAAGAGGGATCGTGGCAGGCGACATGGAGGAAGGAACAAAGGAGTATGAACTGTGGGAGACAATACAAAGGGAAGCATTCCCGGGAAGCACAAGTAATCATCACTTAGGAACATTATTAGGGTTACTACTGGCCGCATATGAAATGAATCTGTATGGCAGAGAATATCAAAGGCAAGTAATCTCAAACGCAAAGGCATTTGCAATGGCGCTAAAAGATAATGGATTTGCTGTTGAAGGGGACCCTGATGTCAGTTATACAGAGACACATCAGGTAATCTTGAATGTAGGGTATGCAAAAGGTGCTGAAGTAGCTGAAAGATTAGAGAGAAACAACATTATAGTAAACTACCAGGCGACACCATATGACGAAGGGTTTAGCTCCAGCAGTGGGTTAAGAACAGGTGTTCAAGAAATGACAAGGTTTGGAATGAAAGAAAAAGACTTTGAAGAACTGGCGGGTTATATGAAGGAAATAATCCAAGACGACAAAGACATAGGTAGACAAATTTCTAAGTTTAGAGGCAGGTTTACACAGATGGCGTATTGCATGCCAGAGGAGCAGGCAAATCCTTTGGTGAAAAAGCTTTTGAGAAACGCAGCTTAGGAGCATGTCGCCTTATATCATATGATGTGAAAGTGAAACAAGGCCTTTCTGTGAGGAACTTAAGAGGTGAAGGAGGTTAAAGATGGCTAAAGAGTATTTGGTGCTCGAGGATAGGATGTACAGTGAAACACACGAATGGGTCAAGAAGGCTGGAAAAAAGAGATTCCAGGTAGGGATCACTGACTATGCACAGGATAACTTAAAGGATATCTATGCCGTTGAATTACCTAAGATTGGTGAGAATTTAGCGCAATTCCAGGCATGGGGCCAAATAGAATCTGAAAAAGGTGCCTCTGAACTGGTTTCACCCATTAGCGGAAAGGTCGTAGCAATAAATAAAGACGGTCTTGGAGACGTCTTTGACACTGGAGAAACAGCAAAAACCAACGTATATGGTGGAGATCTTTTCAACATCAATAAAAAACCTTATGAAACATGGCTCATAGAGATAGAAACAGATGATGAAGATCAATTAGGGAATCTCCTCAAGCCAGAAGACTATAAAGAAAAAATTGGCACAGAGTAACATGCAGTTCGACATCCTCAATTTGGAAGGAGAAATCGAGTATTCTTACGGGTTGATGCTACAAAAGTTGGTGTTACACAACATAAAAGCGCATGATGCTCCCGATACCCTTATTTTACTTAGACACAAGCCAACAATTACCCTAGGCTGTTTTGCAAAAAATAGAAACATCTTAGCACCAGGGAGCCTCTTAAAGGAACAGGGAATACAGGTGCACCACACAGATAGGGGAGGGGATGTAACATACCATGGACCTGGCCAACTGATCGGCTACCCGATAATGGATACCTACAGAAAATCATTACAAGACTACAAACCCAAGCTATGCCAGACTATAATAACGCTGTTAGAACAATATAGTATTGAGGCAAGAGAAGGGCATAAGAGACTATCAGGAATATGGGTTGGAGATAAGAAGATCGCAGCCATTGGTTACACCCTCAAAAAAATAAGGTGTGAAGGAGGAACAAGAGCTATAACCATGCATGGATTTGCCCTTTACGTCTTGGATGAAATGGAAAACTTCAATTACATCAACCCTTGCGGAATGCCAGAAATGAAACTAACAAACATGGAACGAATCCTGAAACACCGAATAGACTTTGAGGAATTAAAAGAGAGATATGTAAAGGCATTTGCAAAGGTATTCAATTATGAAATTGACAGGTAAACCTGAATGGTTCAGGAAAGTAATCAGGCTGAAAGACCTGGCAGAAATGAGAGAGCTCATCAGAGAATATAGGCTCAACACGGTCTGTGAAGAGGCCGCCTGTCCTAACAGAGGAGAATGTTACAAAAATAGAACACTCACCGTGATGATCTTGGGACAGACATGCACCAGAAATTGCAGATTTTGCAATATAGCCACAAAACAGCCTGATGGTGTTGATGAAGATGAGCCTTATAGAGTGGCGCAGGCCTTATCACAACTTCACCTAGACTATGTCGTAATAACCTCAGTAACAAGAGACGACTTAGAAGACGGGGGAGCAGAACACTTCAATAAAACAATCCTGGAATTCAAGAAGAAGAATCCCGAAACAGTACTGGAGGTCTTGGTACCAGATTTTGTTCACTCAATATACAAAGTAGTTGGAGCAAAACCCGGAGTTATAAGCCATAACGTAGAAACAGTTCCGAGGTTATACAAGCCTGTGAGACCACAGGCAAATTATGGAAAATCATTATACCTCTTAGACTCAGTTAAAAGGCTAGATCCTGAGATCTACACAAAATCAGGACTTATGGTAGGTTTAGGAGAAACATACGAA
>SMTZ1_10000679_pt1 | contig 33533 bp, 26 predicted proteins | sample DeeMarSWOR136_30_FD_25667 | JGI IMG/M metagenome (IMG submission 25667) | reverse complement strand
CAAAAATTATGATCCAAATGAGGAACACAGACCAATTAATTTAATAATCTTAAGGATAATCCAACGAATTTCAAATGCATTTCCAATATTACAACGAATCCTAAATAGAATAGCATAATAACTAAACAATATTACCAAAAATTTCCTTTTTTCTTTTTTTTCGGTAATTTATAATAAATTCTTATAAAAATTTTATATACTTTTAACTGCATGAGATATTTTAAAGGGAGGATAGAATGATGAGTAACATTTGTTGTAAAAAAAGTTTGGCATATGGAATTATTTTCTTATTTATTGGCTTTAGTTTTATGTCAATAACAAGTAGCCTTACAATTGAAAAAAAGGTATTCCAAGAATTATTATCATTTGCATATTCAATGGAAGAATACCCAGGAATTTCTTTGATCAACATTAAAGTTGCAGGAGAGAAGGGATTAAACGATTGGTATGTAAGTGATGTTGGTGTTAATTTTACATATGAATGTGATGACATAGAATCAATTTATTATGGTATCGATGGAGATTGGAAGTTGTATACTGAACCATTTAATATGAATGAAGATGGAGAGGACATCTTACTTGAGTGGCAGGCTGTTAATCATGAGGGGAATTATTCAGATGTTGATGGTCCGTTTCTCTGTGATATCGATAAAAAAGATCCAATAATTGACCTAACTTATGAGATTATTAGTACTAGCCCACCATGGTTGTTCCTATTTACAGCAAATGCAACCGATGCTACAAGTGGTATGGAACGAGTAGAATTTTATATGAACGGTGAATTACAAAAAACCGTTTATGGACCTGGGCCAGAGTATGAGTGGGAGGTTTTTCTTGATCCCGGACCGGATATTTCTATTAAAGCAATGGCTTATGACAAAGCGGGAAACTCAGAATGGGATAGTATTCGAAGTCCACCAGGTAAATTGGTTGATTTGGAACCTGCTAAGTTTAATTTTTATAATGCTGAAGATAGCAATATAAATAGTTGCTTGGATGATATTTTTTCATCTGAGATCATTGAAAGAAAAAGTCGTAGAAATAAATGTAAGCCAACCTTTGAAAATTTAGAGGGAGGAAATTTTAATCCTGCTTATGTTATAGTTGTTTTTAATAGGAAAATGGGAAATAATGGTTGGATAGTCAGTAACATTTCTATTCCTATTTTATATGAGTCTGATAGGATAGATGAAGTGTATTACCAACTTAATGAAAGGGGTTGGAATTTGTATACTGAACCATTGAATTTTTCTGAAGATGGAATATTTGTATTTTCGTGGTATGTTATCGATTCCGAGGGATATAGTTCTATCCCAGAATCAATCTCCTTTAAAATCGATAGAACTCCTCCAGAAATCAATTTAATAAAAAAGAGACTTGAGATAAATAAAGTACAAATTATTGCAAACGTCTATGATGAGACGAGCAATATTCACAGGGTTGAATTCAATATAGATAGTTCTTATTATGTGGAATTTACTGATTATGATTTTCCGTATGAGTGGATTTGCTCTGGAATTTTCAATAAAAAGGTAACGGTTAGTGTTTATGATAAAGCTGGAAATAGTAATAGCAGCTCAATAAATACATGGAAAGATGAAAGTTACTACTATTCAAACTCGTTAGTCTTAAGATTTTTAGATCAATTTTCAAATACTTTCTTTTGGAGAACATTATGAAAGGAAATATTTTTAGGAAGATTCTGGTAATATTTGTTATTTTTTTATTCATTGGTATGATTAGCAATTCCTTAAATGGAAATACAGTTTTAATAAAATCTACTGTTCCTACTTTCAATAGTAAAACCTTGTATGTAGGAGGGATTGGACCAGGGAATTATACCAGTATTCAAGTCGCAATAGATGATGCATCCGATGGTGATTCTGTCTTTGTCTATAATGATTCTTCTCCATATTTTGAGAATATCTTAGTAAATAAAAGTATTAACTTAATTGGAGAAGATAGAGATACAACCGTAGTAGATGCTAGAGGAAGAGGAACTGTTGTCTCCATTAGCTCTGATTATGTGAATATTCAAGGATTTATCATTCAAAATAGTGGTAATCATTTTAATGACTCAGGAATATTTATTAATTCTTCCAGCTGTTCCATTAGTTTTAACATCATCAAGTCTAATATGTATGGAATTTTTCTTAAAAGGTCATCTGACATCAATATCTATGAAAATATTATAATAAATAATTCAATGGATGGTCTTTATATGGCTCTTTTATCTGATAGCGTCATTAATAATAATACATTTATAGCAAATCGCTGGAATGCAATATCCTTAGAAAACTCGGTAAATAATATCTTTTCTAATAATATTATTATACATACTGAATGGATTGGAATTGAATTATTTGACTCTTCTAATAATAATATGATTTTTAATAATTTTATTTCCGAAACATTGGATGGATGTGCTATACATATTGATAGGTCCTGTTTTAATAATGTTTATAGAAATAATATAACTAACAATATGTTTGGAATCATCCTTAGATTTTCTTATCAAAATTGTTTTTATCAAAATAATTTGAAAAATAATACTTACTATAATGCTGCTTTTACTATCATTAATAGATCTCATCGTAAAAATATTTGGAAGGAAAATTTTTGGGACAGACCAAGATTATTACCAAAACCTATTATTGGTATTAGGATATTGGTTTTGAAAAATAGCATCATAATCCCTATACCTATACCTTGTTTATTCAATTTTGATTGGCATCCAGCAAGAAAACCATATGATATTTAAAATATTATATTGCTATATCTTAGCAGTTGACAACTCGTCTTCTTCTTTTATTCCTGCACTTGCTAAACAGTAAATTCAAGAATAATAGTTCAATTTAAATGATAAACATGTTTATATTTAAGGATTAAAAATAAAACATAAAAAACATTTATCTTAAATAGTTATATATGCAGTTTTAATGAAAAAGACAAAAATTTTTGGAGTATACAAATATAAAAAAAATTTATTTACAGAAAATCCAAAAAAATGTAAGGGATTGAAAGTTTATAACGAAAAACTTGTAAACTATAAAGGAAAAGAATTCCGGTCATGGAATCCTTATAGAAGTAAACTTTCAGCTGCAATATTAAATGGTCTTGATTTTAATATAAAGTCAGATTTTAAGGTGTTATATCTTGGTGCTGCAACTGGAACCACAGTTAGCCATATATCAGATATTTTGGATGATGGAATTATTTTTTCTGTTGAAAAATCACCAATTGCCACTAAAAAACTGTTAGTATTAAGTGAAAAAAGAACAAATATTATCCCAATTTTAGAGGATGCATATCATCCTGATAAATATAGCGTAGTAACACCTCAAGTAGATTTAATTTATCAGGATATATCTCAAAGAAATCAAGCAGAAATTTTTGTTTTAAATGTCAATAGATATCTTAAGAAAAAGAGGACTGGAATTTTTATGGTTAAAGCCAGAAGTGTAGATGTTTCTTTAAAACCTGAAAAAGCATATGAACAGGTTTGTTCAAATCTTAAGGATAATGGACTTAAAATAAAAGAAAAAATAGATTTAAAACCTTATGAAAAGGATCATGCTGCAATAATTATTTCTACTTAATTTTATCGAAATCATCTTTAAAAGACAAAGTTATTATGAGAAAGAAATAATGAAAAAGGAAAACAAGTCATTGATAATGAATCGTCTTGGAAAACTTTTATTTCCTCCTATTTTTGGATTCGGAGTTTATGGAGTGTGGAGCCTTTTTAGTGATGAACTAAGCAAAATTTGGCCACTACTTGTTGCCTATTTCTTCCCACCTTTTGGTAAAGAAACAGTAATTCCTCTTGGTATTGGTATTTTAAAAAAAGGATTAACTATCCCATTTCTTGGAATTAAATTAAATCCAGTATCAATCAATCCCTTATCAATGGCTCTTGCAGTTGCATTTATTGATATTGTGATTGCATTGTTTTTGATGTGGAACTATGATCTTGCAAAAAAAATTCCTCTAATTGGAGATTTCATGATAAAGGTTGAAAAAATTGGAAAGAGTTCTTCTGATAAATATGGCTGGATTAAACCTCTGAGATTTTTTGGAATTATTCTTTTTGTAATGGTTCCTTTTCAGGGATCTGGAGGTATGGTCGGGTCAATTATAGGTCGTTTAATTGGGATGAAACCTTGGAACACATTTTTTGCAATAACAATTGGTGCTATTGTTGGATGTGTAGCTCTTGCTTTTTTTGCAGATGCAATTCTGTCTGTTTTTATAAAAAACTTCCTGCTTGGAATGCTTATTATAATAATATTGCTTATCATAGGAATAATGATTTTTATATATAAAAAGACAAAAAACAATAACAAATGATTTATCGTTTAAATAGTATAAATTAGTTTTTGGTATTAATTGTACAACATTTTATTTATATTATTACGCCTTTATTTATAAATAATTATTAATTAATAATGAAAATGTGGAGGCTAGCTACCTATATGTACAAAAAAATTGTTGGTATAATTATTCTTGCAAATATTTTTCTTTCAATAGTAATACCAACAACAGTTTCATCAACTCCGGCAGATGATGCTCCTTGGTGGGATACAGATTGGAAATTTAGAGAGCCAATAAACATCACTATTGACACGAGTTTAGAAAGCGCAAATTTTCAACCAATCGATATTTATATAAAATTTGATGATCCTTGCTGGGCGAAAGATGAATTAGAGCATTCAATAAGAGTAATTTTTCAAGATGACAATGGATTTATAGAACTTGATTTGCAAATATATAACTTAAGTTTTTCTAATGAAGAAATTATTGAATCTTGTAATCTTGTTTTTTTAATTCCTGAGGAGTCAAATGGTGACGAAATTTATTTTATCTACTATGATGATAAATCAAAACCAGCTCCAGATTATGAAAACCATGTGGATATAGGAGATAATAGTTATAATTTAAATCCTCTTCCAGGACTTGTTTTTGAATCTTCTTTTTTTGAAATAATACAAGATAATTACATTGTTTATGCAATCAATAAAGAAGGAAGTGGTCTTGATGATACTATATCTCAACAGGTTGAAAAGATTGTTGATAAAACAGAAGAAATAAAGCCAAATAAGGTTGAATATGGAGTATCACTTGGTGGGATTTATTACTATAAAAAAAATAACGTAATAGAATCAATCGGTTCTGATAAAAATTTAGTAGATTATTGGAAAATAATCGATGGAAATTTAATGGTGAAAGTAGGAATTATTAGTGAATCAGAAGATGGACAATTAAAAACAACGGTGATTTATAAATATTATTATTGTCCTACAGAAGATAAAAAAATATATATGAATGTAAGACATGAACTAGTAAAACCTCCGTTACCAAAAGGGCCCGCCGCTGACTTTACTTTTTTATTATTTCATTGTAACAAAATAAATAGTGTCTCTATTGAAGATTTAAATTTTGGAAATATCCCTTCATATCTTTATTATTATCACGATGAAGAACGAATAAAGCAATATAAAATTAGTAAGTATCCTGGAAGTGAAAATTATGTGCAGTATATAGGGTTAAAAGATGATCAAGATCTTGGAAGTATACCATGGTTTTCAGTAGGAGAAGGTGAAACTGGTAGGGCAGATGCAGTAATTTTTGATTCAAATAATGTTGTAAAATCAGGAGCTGATGAAAGAGATGGAATTTCAATACAACTTTTTGAGATAAATAAATATAATTATCCAGGTCTTGGCAGTCGTTTTGTTAATGCATTCTTAGGGAAAAATGTTTATGAGGGCAATGAAGCCCCTGATGAAAGTATTCCTGATGATTATATGGTTGAGTTTAATGCTTTGTTTTATACAACATATACTGGAGGAATTAAGGCAATTGAAGAAGAAGCAAAAATGTATCAAGAGTTAATAAAATATCAACCCTCTGAAGAGCAAAATGAAACAGATGATCAAAAAGAAATAGAAAAATTTAATCTAACTGCATATGTACACTTTGCACCATCATTTCCCTTTGGTTCACTGATTTCAGGACCGTTTGGAATTAATGTTTCTTATATTTCTGCAGAGCTTTATAAGGAGAATCAAATAAAATCATCAGGTGCTGTAAGTCGAATACCTTTAGGTGATGATATTCCAGATAGTTTAGAGGGTATGAAATTATTGGAAATAATTAGATTGCTTGACTGGGAAAACCGCTCCTTATTTAAGAAAATTCTTTTCAAAAATCGTGAGTCAGGAAAATATTTAATAAAAATCTTTAGAGAAAATCCCTTCCTTAAGAGAGAACGAGAGTTTATTGGATATAAAATCATTGAACTAGATAAAGACATGGAAGTTCATATTAATTGTAAAAGGCAAGGAAAGCTATCTTTAACTTTTTTTGACCAAAACAATAATGGAATAAAAAATGTTAAGACATGCCTTAAAAAAGGAAATATAATAATTGCAAGCAGTGAGAGCAATTCAAATGGTATATCTATTTTAAAAGCTCCTTGCGGAATTAATGAAAACTATATCTTAAATGCAACCTATAAAGGATTTTTGATTTCTGAAAACGAAATTAAATTAGGTTTAATTAATAGCATTATTGATAAAAAACAATCTTTTAATTTTGATGTTTATGATTTTACGATTGATTTTAAGGATTCTACAGGAGCCGCTCCTTCATTTGATGTTGATTTCGATCTAACAAGTAATGAAATGGTAGTTCCAGTTATATTAAATCCTGATATAGATTCAAATGATGCCTTTGTCTTTAAAAAATTATATCCTGCAACCTATGATTTGTTTATAAAATACAACAATTTTAACATAAAAGAAATCATAAAAATTCAGCAGGATGATTCTTTTAAAATTAACTTACATGATTTTAAAACTACCATAAAGGATAGTTGGAATCTGCCACCTGGTACCAATCTAGATGTAACTTTAAAGAGTTTAGATTTTGAAAAAAATCCAGTGCTTTCTGCTGAATCCTTTTCCAAAGGAAATTACTTGTTTTCAAATTTATATACTGGAAATTACTCATTTAGAATTAACTATATTGCATTTAATTTGGAAAAAAAGTTTAATATTCCTCGTAATGATGAAACAATTTTATTTCCTGCAGAGTTCAATTATACAGCAAAAGTATTTGATTCTCATGGGAATTTACTTGAAAATGCAAAGGTAAATCTTTCAAGAGACGGAAAATCTGCACAAAAATCTACAAATGAAAATGGAGAAGCAGTATTTTCAATTCCTCCAGCTATTTACAATTTAACTATTTATTACGATGGTAACTCTATTGCTGAAAGAAAAATTGAGGTTTTAAACGAAAGAACAAATTTAATTGTAACAATTAATGAACCCTTGTTTACTTATGTGGTAATTGCTCTAGCAATAATTTTTCTTATTTTATTTGGTTTAATAAGCTTTAGAAGAAAAAATGTTAAATTTTTCTTAAAAATCCTGGCAATCAGCCTTGCAGTAATTGCAATTGTATCACCTTGGTGGGTAATCGATGGGGATTCTAGTAATCCAGCACTTGAGAAATCAACAAAATTATTTTTAGTTCCACCTACAATGGTTGAAATTACAAAAGATAAAAATATTACAGCAGGTGAATTAATCGATTTAGATGGCAGTCTTAAACAAGAAGTAGATATATTATTTGCAAAAGTTGATGTTACATTTGAGTCTGTTATTGAGAATCTTTCCAAGGCAATTGCAATTGGAGTTATATTTGTCCTGTTTAGCATGATTTTAAACATTTATTCTAAAAAAAGATTTTCTTTTCTATTCTTGTTTATTGCAATTATAATACTTCTTGGTTCAATTATTGTTTTTTCATATGCATTGTCTATTTTTGCAAATACAACGGTAGGTAGTTTAATTGGAAATGGAGAGTTTGACGTTTCAGTTCCAGGTGAGAAAGCTGATATAACTCTATCAAACAGCTGGGGACTAGCAGAAGGTTACTATATGCTTCTGTTTTCAATTGTAATTCTTATTTTATTATTTTTTTATAACATTAGAAAACCATTTTTAGGAATATTTAAGAAAATTTTACGGTTTAATTAAGAAAAATATAAGTACCATTAAGTTCCTTATTATTTTTACTAGGGAAAATATATGACAGAAAAACCAAGAACGGTCTATGTATTAGTCCTTTTATGGCTTGCATTAAGTGCAATATTTGTTATGTGGGGTGGCTTTTCATTATCATTTGTTATACAAACAAGATATTGGGAAGAATGGTTATACACTCTTCTACCAATGGTACATTTTGGTTATTTGATATCAACAATCATTTGGTTTGTATTTTCTTCAATGTTTATCTTATTTGCATATGGTACATTCAGAAAAGATTCATGGGTTTGGACAACAGGTCTAATAATATCTACAATATTTCTTGCAATATTTGGTCTAATGCTAGGTGCATTTATGGTTAATGCAGTTTTGTTTCTTGATTCATTTTCGGTTTGGGGACTTGTAACAGTAGTTCTTTCATTTATTATTGATATTGGAATTGTATTTTATATTACAAGACCTACAACAAAAATTTATTTTGAAATAACAGAATAAAAAATTTAAAGTAAAAAAAATTATTTAAATTGTTACATTTATTTCTCTTAACATTCTATTTATAATGTAGGTTGGTGCTTCTTTAAGTAATTCTTTATATTGTGATTGGGGTATTAAATCAGATTTTCCAAGCTCTTCTGCTTTATTTATGTGTTTTCTGATTTCTTCAATGTAAAATTGTTTAATTTTATCTTGGTTTCTTTTAAATTTCCTTTTTATTTCTCTTTTTTCAAACATTTTGAATTTATTTGTTTTATTTTCAATTCTATTTAATAGAGGAATTATTACACTATCTATCATTTCCCCATTTGCAAGGTCTACAAGATCATCTGCTAGTTGATAAGCAAGACCAATTTCTCTTCCATAATTTGAAAATACTCTAAGAACATCTTCTGACATATTTGCGGCAAGAACTCCTGCCTTGCAAGCAGATGAGAAAAGTGCTGCTGTCTTAAAATCAATTATTTTTTCATATGCTTTGAAAATTTGAGATTTCAAGGTAAATTCATCTAGATGTTTAACATCATTTTTATTGAAATTTACTTCATCAATTTCGCCATTTACTACTTCTTCCCAAGAATCAACATAAAGTTTTGCAAATTCTTTACCATGTCTTAGTGCTATATTAAAACCAGTAGAAAGCATCTTATGACCGGTAAGAATTGCATTAGCAATACCCTTTTTTACATGAAAAGATGCTTTACCTCTACGTTTGCTGTCATCGTCAATTATATCATCATGAACCAATGATGCAGAATGTGCAAGCTCAATTACAACTCCACCTTCTAGGGCTCTTTGATAATCATTTGACGATTCATTTCCTTTTGTACATGCTTTAAAAGCAAGGTGAGCAAGCAATGGACGTAGACGTTTACCTCCCGAAAGTATTGTAACAATTTGTTTATCGGAAATCATATCTTCAATCTTTTTTTGAAGATCTCCCCTAGCACTTTCATCGAATTCTTTAACAGTTAAAGTTATTACTTTCCTAATTGAAACTCCCCCATGTGGTACAAAAGTAGCACCAGTTTAGTGGACTAATTATATAATTATAAAGATATTATATTACTATCTTTATAATGCTTTCGTCTGTTTTTTATATACCTTATAAATAATTTCCGAAATTAACAAATGTTAACACTTTTGTACTTAAAAAGGTTTGTATATATATTTATTAAAAAAAATTATTTTTTTAAAAATCAAATATTATTATTAAAAAAATTCGTCATATAACCAAAGAAATCGTCAAAATATAAAAAAATTAGGAACTTCTGACAAGTGTCTTATAAAACAAACTTTTAAAGCAGATTTTGAGTGAAAAAATTTGTACTTTTAGAGCAAGTTAAAAAAAAAATTCAAATTATTAAATTTTTACATAATTGCTTTTTTCTAAGATAATTCTCTATATTGTTCAATTTTTCTTCAATAAAAGTTAATTACTCAAAAATTTATATTAATAATTGCTTAAAAAGAGGAAAATTATGAATAAAATTTCTTTAGCAATATCAATTTCAATAATTTTTATTTTGATAGGGAGTAATGCAACATTTGCTAGTAATTTTAATTTTGAAAAAACAATGATTTCAGCGATTCCAAATAATATAATACCCCAAGAGTCTTGGAACAAAACCTTTGGAGGAGATAATTTAGATTGGGGATGGTCTGTTCAAGAAACATCAGATGGGGGATTTATCATTGCTGGTGAAACTGTTTCATTTGGTTCCGGTAGTTATGATTCATGGTTGATTAAAACAGATAGTAATGGCAATGAATCCTGGAATAGAACATTTGGCGGTTCTGCTAAGGATGGGAGTAGATCAGTTCAACAAACAAATGATAGTGGATATATTCTTGGTGGATATGCTGACTCCTATGGATATCCAGGCCATGATGCTTGGTTTATAAAAACTGATAATAATGGATTTGAGGAATGGGACTTTGTCACTGGAGGAACTGCATCTGATGGCACATTTACTGTTATTCAAACTTCTGATGAAGGCTACATTGGCGTAGGATATGCTGATTCTTTTGGATCTGGGAGTCATGATTTATGGCTAGTTAGAACAGATAAATATGGAAATGAGGAATGGAACAAGACCTATGGAACTTCAGAGTGGGACACAGGTTATTCCCTAAAACAGTGTGATGATGGAGGTTACATAATAATTGGTACTACTCAATCATATGGATCAGGGGGTCAGGATGCTTGGTTGATTAAGACAGATATGAATGGGACTGAAGAGTGGAATAAAACATACGGAGGAACAAATAATGATTGGGGATCAGAAGTTATTATTACTTATGATGGATTTTTTATAACAGGTGATACGCGCTCGTATGGACCAGGAGGATATGATATATGGTTGATAAAAACAGATAAACAAGGTAATGAACTGTGGAATAGAGTGTATGGTGAATCAGATTCTGATGATACTGGTTATTCTTTTATCAAGACAAGTGATGGTGGATTTGCAATAATTGGGACTAAAACCTCGTTTTCAACTCAACTTACAGATATATGGTTGATAAAAACTGATTATAATGGAAATGAGGAATGGAATATAACTATAGATGGTGGGGAGGATGAATGGAGTTACTCAGTGGATGAGACAAGTGAAGGAGGTTACATTATTGCGGGTAAAACCAACTCATTTGGTAATGGTGATTATGATCTTTGGTTAATAAAAGTTGAACTTGTAAATTATGAAAATCAACCTCCAAATGCACCTAATATTAATGGTCCAAAATTAGGAGAAGTTGGAAAAGATTATGAGTATAAATTTGTATCAGAGGATTTTGAAGGTGATGACATATATTACTTTATTGACTGGGATGATGATACAAATAATGAGTGGATTGGACCTTTTTCTTCGGGTGAAGAGGTAATTATTTCTCATGCATGGATTTCAGAGGGAAATTATGGTATATTGGCAAAAGCAAAGGATATCCATGGTGCCGAAAGTGATTGGTCAGAACCATATACTGTTATAATTGGAAATCATCCTCCAAATAAACCATATATAGATGGCCCTAAATCTGGTAAGGCCGGAAAATCCTATGAATATACTTTTAATGCTACAGACTCTGATGGTGATGACATAGCAGAATATTTCATCAATTGGGGAGATGGAAAAGAAGAAACCATTACAGGTCCCTTCTTATCTGGAGAAGAAGTAACAGCAAGCCATACCTGGCAAGCACAGGGTACTTACACTATAAGGGCAAGTGCAAAAGACATTTATGATGCAATAGGTCCAGAGGGAACAATACATGTTATTATACCAAAAAACAAAGCAGTTTATAATTTGTTTTTCTTACGATTTTTAGATATATTACCAATTTTAAAACAACTGTTCTCATTTTATTTTATTTAACCAATACAAAATAGCAAATAATGTTACTATCTAGTCAATTTGTTATTAATTCCTATATAAGTTTTATATACTTTTAACTACATGAGATATTGCAGAGGGAGGAAAGGTATGATGAGGAATGATACCTGTAAGAAAGCTTTGGTACTTGGTATTATTGTTTTGTTTATTGGAATGGCTTTTATTCCATCAATTAGTACTACAATTGTAAAGAAATCTAAAAATTTACCCTTTAATGGTAATACTTTGTATGTTGGTGGTGATGGACCAGGGAACTATACAAAGATACAAGATGCTATAGACGATGCAAGTGATGGAGATACTGTTTTTGTTTATGATGACTCATCACCCTATATTGAATGGGATCTTCTAATTGATAAATCAATAAAACTGATTGGTGAGGATAAGAATACTACAATTATTGATGGTGGTGGAACACATGATGTTGTTTATATCTCAGCTAATGGAGTACAAATTTCAGGATTTACTTTGCAAAACTCTTACGATAATTGGCAGGATGCTGGAATAGATATTGGAGCAAATAATGTTATTGTATCAAATAATATAATATTGGATTGTTGCGATGGTATAAATATGTATGATTTTCGTACTAATAATAAAATTATTGGTAACACAATTAGTTCTACCCATCTTAATGGAATTGGGATCTGGTATTCATGTAATAATAATTTAATCTTAAATAATACTATTCAATCAAACGAGGGTGATGGCATTGAACTATTTGGTCATTGCAACAATAACAATATTCTAGGAAACATAATATACTCCAACAATCACGGCATATACGTCACCCTTTTTTCAAATAATAATATGATTTCTGATAACATGTTTTCCTCAAATAAAAATAGTGGCATATTATTAGGTTTTAGTTCAAACAACATTATTTGTAATAATTACTTTTCCAATGATGGTCTTATGGTCTCTCTTAATCCAGACCATAAAAACATTGTTTATAACAACACGGTAAATAACAAACCACTTGTTTATTTAGAACATGAATCAGATATAGTTGTTGATACTAAAGCAGGTCAAATTATTCTCGTATACTGTGATAACATTACCATCCACAATCAAGAGTTAACACATACAAACATTGGAATTCAGTTAGAGGGGACTGATTACTGTTTTATCTATGATAATATATTGTCAGATAATAATCGTGGTATAGATCTTCGTCCTTTCAGTGACCACAACAATATTGTGGGTAACACTATCTCAAACAATAGTTATGGTATATACGGTCCTAGTCTTGTAAACAACATCGAAGGTAACACTATCTCAAACAATGGTCATGGTATTTACAGCTATGGTCAGGGAGGTAATAATATTTATAGAAACCTGATCTCAAATAACTTGTATGGAGTAAAACTTGAATGGACATCCGATAATAATATATCGTTTAATAATTTTATAAATAATGATCGAAATGCTTGTTTCCATGTTTTTTATAGTCATCGTTATAATAATTGGAACAGTAACTATTGGGATAGACCACTACTACTTCCAAAACTCATTTTTGGGAAAATAAGTTGGAAACGTTCTGAATTTTATATACCTTGGATTAATTTCGACAGAAATCCAGCAAAACAACCTTATGATATAGGAGGGTAATACTGATATGAAGAAAGTTTTGGTAGTTTGTATTATTATTCTTTTTATTAGTATGAGTATCCCTCCATCAAGTGGGAACATGATGTCTACTGATGATACTACGCCACCTGTTACAACTCACACTCTTGACCCAGCTAAACCTGATGGGTTAAATGGTTGGTATATAAGCAATGTAACTATCACTTTAGAGGCTTATGATGAGATGTCTGGTATAAACACAACTTATTATAGTGTCAATTCTGAACCCTGGGAGATATATAATGAACCATTTATTTTATCTGAGGATGGACCACTTCATCTTGTCTATTTCTCGGTTGATAACGCTGGAAATATGGAATTCCCAAAACTTGCACACCTTAAGATGGATCAGACACCGCCAAAGGTAGACCTTACAGCTAAAGCAGTAATAGAACGGGAAGGACCATGGTGGCGTCCTTCCAAAGATTTAGATTATCACTATACTGCAGTCGCAACTGATGAAACAAGCGGTATGGAACGTGCTGAATTTTATTTAAACGCAGAACTGCAAAAAATAATCACTGGTCCTGGACCTATTTATTTTTGGAAGATGGAATATATACCTCCCTGTATAATGATAGTTACGGTATGGGCCTATGACTACGCAGGATTAAGTGGATTTGATAATTATAATGGCCATCCTCCTGTCAATTCATTATCCCCAAGTTTTTTAGAACATTTTCCATTGTTAAAACAACTGTTCTCATTTTATTTTATTTAACCAATAAAAAATAGCAAATAATGTTAATATCAAGTCAATTTATTATTAATCTGTATAAAAGTTTTATATACTTTTAATTGTATGAAATATTGCTTTGGGAGGAAAAAAGATGAATAAAGGTCTTGTACTTATTATACTTATTTTGTTTGTGTGTATGAGTGTTGTTCCATCTAGTGGGATAATAAGTAAAAATAAAAAGATTATAGAGATTTATAAGGTTAAGGATCCTCAGCCTGCATGGGATTTTGTATTTGAACTATACGGGCTTGATACCTATGTGAGTCATCAATATCCAGATGAAAACTATGGATCTTCAGAATATTTACAGATAGCTAATGAATATGGTGTAAATGGAAGTCCTGGTTGGGCAGCTGCTGCATATATTGAGTTTCCTAGACTTATAGACTTGGTTCGTCCAATTAACACAAATATTGTATCTGCAGAGCTATTTTTTTATTATGATGGTTATGAAAATACAAATCCCGAGGGGCGGGATTTAAATATATATAGAGTAACAGAATATTGGAATGAAGATTCATTAAAATGGAACAATCAGCCAGCATATGAATCTGAATCTATTACTAAGGCAAAAGTTCCATCATCAACAGGTAAGTGGATTATATGGGATGTTACAATCGATGTACGAAGTTATGTAAATCAGGAGTATCCCCCAGATTTTCATCAGGGTTACAGGATTTCTGACGACAGCTACTGGGGGGAAATAGATATACCTACTACAATAATTAGAAGTAGAGAAAACGAAGAAAGTTTACGTCCTTATTTAGAAGTTATAGTTCGGCAACCACGAAACAAAGCAATAACTAATTTCTTATTAGTTAATTTATTAGAAAGATTTCCATTACTTCAGATACTTATAACTAATACTTTTTACAAAAAAATATACTAATAATTTAAACATTAAACTGTTTAGAAACTATGTATTCCTCAGAACTGCTTTTTCTTGAAGCTACTGGTGAAAATCGTTTAACAGACTTAAAAAGAGCTTTAACATTTTTAATAAATTCATCAAGCTCTTCTCCTGAAAAAACTTTGCAAACAAAATTACCACCAGGTTTTAAAGCAAGTTTTGCTGTTTCAAGAGCCTGCTTGCTTAAAAAAATGCTTCTTGCATGGTCAATTGAGTAATTTCCAGAAATATCAGGGGACATATCAGATAAGACTACATCTGCTTTTTTTTCACCAATAACTTCAATTAACTCCTTTATTGATGTTTCCTTTGTCATATCTCCTTTTAAAAATGTAATACCTTTAATCGGTTTTATCAAGGATAGATCAATTCCTATAACTGTTCCTTTACTTCCTACGATTTCTTTTGCAACTTGGCTCCAACCACCAGGAGCTGCACCAAGATCAATAACAGTATCTCCATGCTTTAGAACATTAAATCTTTTCTGAATTTGTAAAAGTTTAAAAGCAGAACGGGCTCTATAACCAACCCGTTTTGCCTCTTTATAGAAATGTTCCTTCTTTTTTTCTGAATACCACCGGGTCATAAAAATTATAAGATTATATCTATGTCAAGTCTTTCTGCAAGTTCCTTGTATCTGTTTCTGATAGTTACTTCAGTAACACCTGCAACGTCTGCAACCTCTCTTTGTGTTCTTCTCTCTCCGCATAGAATTGATGCAATGTAAATTGATGCTGCGGCAACCCCTGTTGGACCTCTGCCACTTGTAAGCTCTTTGTCGGCTGCATCTTTTAAGATTTCTATTGCTTTTGATTGGACATCTCCGCTGAGATCAAGCTCACTACAAAATCTTGAAATATAGTCCTGGGGTGATGTTGGCATAAGCTTTAGTCCGAGTTCACGAGCAATAAACCGGTATGTTCTACCGATTTCTTTTCTAGATACTCTGGAAGAGCCTGCTATTTCATCAAGTGTTCTAGGTACATTACACTGCCTGCATGCAGCATATAGAGCTGCTGCAGATACCCCTTCAATACTTCTTCCACGAATCAGATTTTTCAAAACAGCTTTTCTATAAATCATAGCAGCAGTTTCACGGACGTTTCTAGGAAGACCCATTCCTGATGCCATTCTGTCAAGTTCAGAAAGTGCAAAAGCAAGATTTCTTTCTGTTGCATCAGAAATTCTAATCCTTCTTTGCCATTTTCTTAACCTGTATAGTTGTGCTCTGTTTCTAGTTGGTATAGATTTTCCATATGAATCACGATTTTTCCAGCCTATCATTGTACTTAGACCTTTATCATGAATGGTATAAGTCATTGGAGCTCCAACTCTTGCTCTTCGCTCCCTTTGCTCGCTATCAAATGCCCTCCATTCAGGTCCATGATCAATAAAATCTTCATCAATTACTAGCCCACAATCCTCACATACTAATTCTGCTCGGGAATAATCTTTCGTTAGATGTGCCCCACTACATTGTGGACATCTAGTAATTTCTTCAATGCTTGGTTTTTCTTTTTTCTTTTTTGCCGATTGAATCATATAATGCATTCCACCTATTAATTTTTAAAAAAGTTTCGATACACTTTTAAACGAGATAAAAGAACTTATATATATAGTTTTCTATGAAATTGGCCAAATCATATAGGAAATATATAAAATTCGGCATTATATCTTATATTTTAATCAAAAATTTACCAGATAATAACCTCAAATTTTATTTAATTTGTGTTATTAAAAGTATATATAAATTTCGGTTTCATTGGCTTTGCCCTAAAAGTCGGTTTTGAATTAAAAGTCTAATTTTTGACTTAAAAGTCCTACTTAGATTTGATAATATCTTTAACCTAATTTTTATTAATATCTTATAGTATTTGAAAATGTTGGATTAAAAATGGTTCTGAATATTCCATCATTTGATCCAACATGTGTATATTAAATAGATGAAAAATTAATCTGTTATCAACGATGAAAATTTTCTATGTTATACTGGTTGAATATCAGTAATTTCTAATCTTATTTCATTATCGTAACTTATAACAATACCCGTCCAATAGTATTCCGTATTGATAAAAACATTATTAGTCATTGGGTCGTCATGTTCAATTTCTCCTCTTATACTTTCTAAATGGTTTAATGGATAGTCAGCACTGATAGTGTAAATATTATAATCAATAAAGTAACTACCATTTATAGGGTCAAATATTTGTCTTGGTATAATTGAATAACCACTATTGAAACCTCTAATAGTAACACTAGAATTTAAATATCTATTTGGATGCGATAATATTTCATCTATTGATACTATATTAATAGAAGAATTTTCCTTTTGTTCGCATCCACTTAATCCTATAAGAGTTACCATTAGAATAATACTAATAATAATTATGTGTTTTTTCATTTATACTATGCTTTATCAAGTTTATTTATTTAAATATATTTCAATTAATGCTTTCTTAATTTTTTCGCTTTGCACATTAATTATTTATTATGCAAGTTTGCACAATATATATGCCTTTTGCACAATAAGTATTTACTTGTTTCACTTTATAAACGCAAATTATAACTGTTTTTGAAACTTCATCAATTACTTAAAGATCAAGATATAAGTATAAAATTGTGCAATAATGTACATTTATTAACTATGTTTATATAGCAATTTGTTATTACTATAGTTATTGACAATGAAGAATGCTACATTTGGGAAAGGATTGGCAGTTGGAATAGTACTCCTTTTTGTTGGGGTTGCAAGTGGATCGGCTATCAATACTAATATTAGCAAAATACCTTCTCCCTCTGAGAGTACATTACCTAGTCATAAGGAAATGGTGGAGGTTACTTGTGGAGTATCTACTATAGAAGGTATTTGTGAAATAAAAAAGGAACTCCATATTGAGGATGTAAAAAAGCTTTCACAATTAATGAATGAATCTAGAAAAGCAATTAAAACTTTACAAAATTCTAATGCATTAATAGATGAAATAAATGAGGCAAATCTAATCCTTGATATTGCAATCTCCGAGCTGAAGAAATTCGGAATGCTTCCTGCAACCATGAGCTTGGAGGAAGCTAAAGATTTGATTACGGGATCATATGGCCAAAGGATCTATGGTAAAAATCTGGAGAACCTGGGAATTAAATTACCTACTTTAAATGAAAATTTAGGTCTTAAGTTGAATATGAATATAGCTAGTCGTGTCCAAGGTTTTGGTTTTCCTGTTGGAATATATCCCCTAAGCACTCCCTTTGTTTTATTTTTAATAATTTTTAATACCTTATGGGATATAGCCTGGGAACTTGAGTTACCTATTTTTTGTGATCTTTTTATGAGTTTAACTGGATTCTTTGGGAGTTTATTATTTTATTTTGGTCTTCGTCCTAGAGCTTGTATTCCAATTGGTATAGTCTCCCTTGAGCCTCTGATTCAGGGGTGGGACCCTGAACCTGCTACATTGGAAACAGGAGGTCTGCTTGGACATTGGTATATTGAGGATATTGATAAAATAATTTTATTTGTAATTGGTTTTGTTGGATTCTATGGTTTTTTAGGATTATTTGGTTTCACTCCCTTTATCCTCGCTCGTTAATGTAGAACTTGTTTCCTTTTCAGATTTACATACATTAAGTTATTAAAAATAGCATATTCCTTTTGCCCATTTTTCTCAAGTTGAATATATATTCTTTCTCATTTTTTACATTCGGAAGTATTGTAGAGTGGCTTTGCCCTAAAAATCACGTTTTGACTTAAAAGTCCACTGTTTGACCTAAAAGTGACTTTTGAGGCAAAGCCGGTTTTATTGGCTTTGCAGGTTCTGCTGATAATGAGTGTGCTGATTTAATGTTGTTCAGATAGTTTTGATAGACCATTGTTTGGTTTTTTCCAAATGTTTTCATACAGTATATAAATCAAACATTCAATATGTCTTAAAATAACATTTTGTACAAAGAGGTATACACATGAAAAAAATAAATATCAGAGCATTGGGGCTATTTGTTATAGGACTGATTATTGTTTCAGTGATTTCTTTTTTAATAAATGTTGAAACACCTGTTGTTCAAGGTCAAGAAATATTTGAAGTGAAAAATTTTGGATCATATTCTGAATTAACATCTTTTCTAGAATCAGGGAACCAGAATTATAACTCTCGATGGTCATCAATCATGCCTACATTTCAACTGAGAGATGATGCAGATTGGATTGCGGCTGAAGATGAAGGAACAGAAAGTAAAAATGAGATTTCAGGAGGATCGTCTAATTCATACTCAGATACAAATGTTCAGGTTCAAGGAGTAGATGAACCAGATATTGTAAAAACAGACGGAACTTATCTTTATCTTGTCTCAAATAATAAGGTAATAATAGCTATAGCTTACCCTGCTGAAAATGCAGAGATTATCTCTGAAATATCACTTGACAGCAATCTTACTTTGAGAAATATTTTTATAAGTGAAACAAAACTCGTTGTTTTTGCTGAGTCCTATCAGTATCCTATCTTAAAGAATTATGACATGGCCTATGATGAGGCTGAGGAAAAGACAGATTCATCGGAGGCTACAAACTCAGATGAAAGTGAAGATGATGATATGTATATAGCTTATTCAAGTATTTCACCTTGGTACAGCTCACCTGACACCTATGTCAAGATTTATGATTTAGAAAACATTAGTTCTCCTTATCTTTTAAAAGATATAGTAATGCAAGGAGCGTTTACCGCAGCAAGAATGATTGATGATTTTGTGTATGTTATTACAACTCAGTATTCATATAGCAACATCTATGCAGAAGAACAAACTATTATTCCAACTCTTATGGTAGATGATGAGGTTAGAAAAATTCCTCTCTCAGATATTTATTATGTAGACCTGCCTGAAAAAAGTAGTACGTTTACAAATATTTTATCGGTAAATCTCAATGATGATTCTTTTGAGGTAAATCAACATAGTTATTTATTTGGCACTAGTCAAACAATATATGTTTCTCAAAATAACATCTATGTATCTTACTTATCATGGTACTATGAATATGAAGATTTACAAGAATACATAAATAATCTTTTAGATCCAATTCTCACAGATAATATTAAATCACAACTTAATCAAGTGGAAAACCTATATCTTGAGGATTACCAAAAGCAAACAGTCGCACAATGGATACTACAAAAATATGCCCAAGAAATCCCTGATAATAAAAAACAGGAGATTATAAAACAAATATCAGAAGAAACGGAGCGTACAATTATTCATAAAATACAAATAGATGATGGAAAAATAGAATACATCTCTCAGGGCAACATCCCTGGTTATGCAAGTAATCAGTTTTCGTTTAGCGAGGAAAATGGATATCTGTATGTTTCAACGACTCTTAGCGGCTCTGCGATAAGCAGTTATATAGGCAGAGTAAACTCAAGTAATAATGTCTTTGTTTTAGATCAAAATCTAACCATTGTTGGAAGTGTAAAAGATATTGCAATAGGTGAAAGCATCTATGCAACGCGATTTGTAGGAACTACTTGTTATCTAGTAACCTTCAGGCAAATAGACCCATTCTATGTAATTGACCTTAGCAATCCAACTGATCCAGAAATTCTTGGATGGTTAAAAATACCTGGATATTCAACTTACTTACATCCATATGATGATACTCACATTATTGGTATTGGAAAAGAGGATTCTTTAGTAAAGTTGACACTATTTGATGTAAGCGTTATGCAATCACCAGTTGAAATCGATACATATGCAATAGAAGATAAAGATGAAACAGATTGGTCTTGGACAGATTCCTCTGCATTATATGAACATAAAGCATTTTTATTTGACAAAGAGAAAAACCTTTTAGTAATTCCTGTTGGAAGCTATTATCAACAATCTGCTTATGTTTTTAATATAAACCTAGAAGGTTTTGATTTTATAGGATCAGTCTCACATGATTATAACGTCCAAGAAGAACCAGATGAAAAAGAATATTATTTGTATGACTATGGAAACTCCATCCAACGCAGTTTATACATTGAAGATGTTTTATATACACTTTCGACAAACATGATAAAAATGAACTCACTTGATGATCTTTCAGAGATAAATAGTATCATCTTAGTGTAATTTAAATTTACAAAAAAATGCTTAGTATCAATTTGCAAATTTAATACATCATCTTTTTCAAAACTACTCATTCAACAATTCTCAATTTTACAGAACCGCTTTGCACATTAATTATTTATTGTGCAAGTTTGTACACTTAATGAGATTTTTAAACAATAAATTATTTAAGATTTTTTATATCTTAATTATGAGATTTAACATTTTTTCTAGCAATGGAAACCTTTCTAAAAACCTTAAAAACAAAGAATCAAAAATTGCTTTGTTTCTTGGTATAGTAACAGTAAGTTCACCCCAAGGACCTTCAGCATCATAGGGATCTTTTGCCTTTGCTTTTATTATAAAGTTTCCCTCTTCTGACCAGATGTGCGATTTAGTAATAATTTCCCCTGATTCATAAGGGCCCAACCATCCAGTATTTGTCTCATCCCCCCAATCTATAAAGTACCATAAATCAGTTCCATCTGGTTCAGTTGCAACAAAAGTATAATCATAAGACTCCCCTGTTTTACCGTTAGTAGGGCCCTGTATCTCTGGTTTTTCTGGTGGATTGTTTGACTCTTGTATCCAACACCAAGTATAATCCATAGATGTTTTACTAGTTAAATCTGTAACATTTAGAGTTACAGAGTAATTACCAGGGTTGGTATAAGTATAAACTGGATTTTGCTCATAAGAAAAACCACCATCTCCAAAATCCCATTACCAAGTATAGGGCAAATATCCGCCAGTTGCAAAACCATTGAATTGTACAGGTTCGTTAATCAATCCAAAATAAGGACCTGCAGCATCAACGATAATCTCATCACCACCAGCAAAAATATAGTCAATCCCATCGTTTGTTGGACCTGAATAACGCTTGCATGAAAAGATATTCTCATTTGTATCCCAATGCTCATGAACACCAAGACTATCAGATAGATATTCCCCATCATTTTCAGGATCATAGGTATATAAATTGGGCTCTGCTGACTGATGCAGATAGTTTTGTGAACCTTCACATGGATTTGTACCTTCAGTAAGAAGGAAGTCATACATTACCGAATCAATTGCAACCTGATCTTGTGAAAAGAAAAGACTATTTGTCCAATCATTTTCAAATGGATACATCTGGAATTTACCAATGACTCTGTGGTCACCGGGTGTCGCAAACAGGCCATCACCAATATTTAAAACGATTTTTCCACCAATATCTTCATGGGCAAATAGATCGGTTTGAGGGGCAGGACTTCCCATTGTAAAAGAAAGATAATGATAATCATGAACAGCTGATACTGTTTCCATCCAAGTACCAAAAAAGTTTTTACCTGCTAAAGTTACCCCCATATTTATCGGATGTCTCTTCAGAAGAGGTATGTTAATAAGATAATCCGCTCCAGCAACACAAGTCGGAAGTGTTCGATATTCACAACTACCAGCAGCAAAATAAACCCGTGTCGTACTTGCAACTACCTTTTCTCGACCAGAAGCAGAACCATAGCCATCAACATAATGAACATCAGGAAACTCAGGAACTAATGGATCAGCAGGGTATTCCTCATAATAAATTCTATTATAAAGCCAATTTCCAATGGTCCTTGATGCATCATATATAAATATGTCATCTTGGTCAACATTTACAGTATTAACAAGTTGTCTTAGAAGGGATTTTATAACTTGAGGACTTGCGTCTCTATCGTTGTCTTCGGTATTATAGGATTGACAGTTATTAAGGTTGATTTTTATTGCAATCCTTTCACTAGATTGATATCCAACCTCACCATGACCATGTTCCTGATTGAAATGTTTAAAGAGCTTATCCCAGGCATTATAATCATCATCTATTTCAGCTAGTTTTTGTATTCCTTGTGAAAACATCTGATCAATTATTTCTTGATTGTTGTTTTGGTTTTCCCACCAGTAACCATCCAGGTATTCCTCTGTTGCATTTTCATCCCAGCACCATACAACTCTTCCAGGTTTATAGCCCTGGGGAGTACCGATTGGTTCTTTTGGAATGGGATCCCAAAGGGTTGGTCTTTCCTCCTTTTCATCGATATATAAAGTTGCATAAACTCCGCTTGAGATAGAAAAAATTAAAACAAAACTGATAAGAATTACAGGTGCAAAGGCGGCAGTTTTATATTTAACTCGTCTTATCCATATTGCAAGTCCATGAAATACTGCACTCCATAATAAACCCCAAAAGGCAATATATCCAAATGCAATTGATATAGACATTTGCTGACAAGGATAACGTATCCGATCTGGTCTAGGTAATACTCGAATTATGAACCAGATAATTGCTGAAATTCCTGCGATATGGAATAATATTCCATGATGACTAGATAATTTTAATAACAACTTTGATTTAGTTTTATGATGTTTTTTCATTTTTTTATCTCCCCAATAATATGAAATTAATTATATTGTTATTTATTTAATTGATTTAAAGATTTTGGGGTTTTTGTTAGCTAGTCTATCTGAGATTTTACAACAAATACTTTAACAATGGATATTTTTCTAAAAACTATAAGAAAAAAGAATAATAAGTTGCTTTATTATGAACCATACTAACCTCAAGTTCCCCCATGGCCCTCACAGGTTATTAATGTCTTTAAGAAGAAGAGGTTGTATCAATTTTTACCCATAAAGCAGTACCCATAAAAAAATTATCCAGACCAGGATCTTTATCAAATGTTATTCTAATACCTGTAAAACCAACAACACCAGTATAAAACATATTATAAATATTATATATCGGTAATACCGGAAGTTGCCCATATATATTGCCATCCCACTGTAATTTACCATTTAGTCCAAAGGTATTTACTGTTGCAGTTGCTGAAAATTTTTCTTCCTCCCAAAAAGGGAAATTTTCAAATAATATTCCACCAAAACCAATATTTTCCATAGCTCTGAAAGGGAATATATTATGACCAAATTGAATTATTGGAAAAAGATTGATGAAATCCAAGGCGATATATAAAAGAGCTAATAGAAATATTTCATTATCATTACCTAATTTTTCTAATAAGTTTATAAGATGTTTTATAAAGTTACTTACTGGACCTTCAATCCAAGTACCAGTTTCTGAACTACCTGATATCAAACAAAGTATATTTTCATTTTCATCAAGAAATTTAGCTTGGTTTTTTGTACGTTCAAGCAATGCTTTATAAAAGTTATTTTTAGTTATCAATTGTTTTACTTTATCTTTTCCCAAATTTTTTGGGATTATCCCTAATGAGTCCAGTGAATGTATCATATCTTTATAGATTTCAATGTTTTCATCTAATGTTTCTGCGTCTTCTATTGCTTTGTTGAAATCATCAATTAGCAAATATAAATGATTAGTTTGATCAGGATTTAAAAAAATTTCATGCTCTTTAAAATTATATCTATTGCAGAATTCTACAGAAATTTTTACTTTATCATCATTATTTACTAAATTATCTGTATCATTATTTTCAACTCTAAAAGTTTTATATATTTCAGCATTTGTTAATGGAATAAAAACAATTGATAGTAATATAAAACTAATAAAAAATCCAATTACTCCTTTTTTCATTTTTTTCTTTCCTCCCTTTACAAAATCCAATGATACTATAAGTATATAAAATTTTGTTTACACTCTAATTATGCTTTGCAAGTGAAGTAATAAACATAACAATAGTAAAAATTTCAAAAATGTACTTATTTTAACAATTACTCACATAATATTAATAGATTAATGATAGCAATGAATATTAATCCATATGTTTGTTTTATATGATTAAAATCCAATTAAAATTTTTCCAGATGGAAATAATTCTTCAGAATAATATTTTAATAGAAGGAATAATATTTTGATTATAAAATCACTTAGATTTCTGATATCATGCGTCGAAATAAATTAATAAATCTAATAATTGCATTGTTACTTTTATCATTAGTATTAGGTATTCCATTTTCTAATGTAGGTTCTAAAATATTAGATGAAAAACAATCTTTAGACGATTATAAAATTAATATTGAAAATATTGATTTGGTAACAATAACCGATACATCACTGATTGTAACCTGGACTACTAATATAAACAGTAGCACAAATATTTACTATGGATTACATCCCTTTTTACTTAGCAATCATTATTCTGATAAAAATCAAACAAATGTTTCTTTTCATTATTTAGAGTTAAATGGACTTGATCCTGGAATCTCGTATTTTTTTCGAGTAAGTAGTAATGATAAAATAAGTCGTTTGTTTATGTTTACTACACTTTCTCCTCCATCAGGTGAATACCTATTCTCATTTGCAACAATTTCAGATAAACATGTATACTTAGGTGATTCTGATTCACTGGTTTTAAATAAACTCTTAGTCTCTGAAATAAACAATCGAAATGTATCATTTGTAATTGATAAGGGAGATATGGGCTATCCTCTTAGTGAATCAAAAAATATTACTGATGGTTTTTTAGTAAAATATTATCCTGTTTATGGTGATAATGATTTTATAGAATCTGAAAAAAATGTAGAAGAGTTTCTGGATACTTATGAAATAAATTCTACATACTATAGTTTTGACCAAAATAATTATCATTTTATAGTTATTGATTCTATTAGTCGATTTGGATTTGAAACTGGTTTTATTTCAAATGAAGAATTTAGTTGGTTAAAACAAGATTTAGAAGAAAATATTGATAAAAAGATAATGATTTTTATGCATCATCCAAGCAGTGTAATTGATTTTCCATTAATTATGGGGCTTAATTTCTTTAACGGTCTGAGATTTAGATTTTTAATATCAAGATATGATGTAGTTGGAGTTTTTTCAGGTCATACACATAGAAATAAAATAACATATTCATTTATGACAAAAAAAGTCCCATACGTTGAGACAGCTCCGGTTCATAAATATCCGGCTGGTTATAATATTTATAATATTTATTTAAATGGCTTTATGCAATCTTTTTACAAGATTAATTCACCTATAACAGAAAAAAGAAGAAAAGGGGAACTTGAAGATCTCCTAAGTCCTCTTTGCGGAAGATTTGGTTTTGTCTGGGATAGGAATTTTGTACATAATTTTTAAAATATGTATAACCTTAAAGTAGCTTTAAGATATAATAACTAATCCTAAAATTGTTAAAAATCTTTAGGGCTTATTGTTCCGTAATATCCCCCTGATTTGTAAATATCTGGGTCTTGTTTTTTATTTTTTATACAATTTTTCATCTTAAAGTCACCACTTTCCATGCTAATATGAACCATGTATACATGTTTCATTTATATAGTTTTCGATAAAAAAGGAAAAAGTTCATAAAATTGGTGAAAACAATTAATTTAGTGGTAAAACTTAATTTTTTGGAATAAAAGTCAATTTCTTACTAATTTTTAAATATATAAAACTCCATGAGAATTTGTAGAGGGAGGAAAAAAGGATGAAAAAAATATTAACAATATTAATTATTATTGGATTTTTAACATCTCTAGTTCCATTTTCTACAGGTACAAAGATTAATGCGTCAAATGTTTTATTAGATGAAGACTTCTCAGGAACATTTCCACCAGATGGTTGGTCAACTGATTATTGGACACAATGTTATTCAAGTTGTTGTGGTCCAGAACCACCATGGGCATGTCTATTAAAAGGTAACTATACTAGTGCATATATTACCTCAAAAGCTGTCGATGCTAGTAACTATGAAAAAATCAATCTAAGGTTCTATTTTGGAGCTAACTTTTATTACCCACATGATTCCAATTTTTTTATAAAAGTTAGAATGAATGAAAGCAGTCCATGGAAAGATATAACTCCATGGGATAATCCTCCAAATCATGACTTGGAGCCCTTTATATATGATAAAAAAATTATATTAGGATCAGGTGGCCATGCAGATGCTTTTCAAGTGAATTGGTCATATATGGGTAATTATTATTACCTTAATTATGCTTGTCTTGATGATGTAATGATTTATAGTTTACTTCCAAATAATCCACCAAATACACCAGAAGTGTGGGGTCCCTCGCGACCAAAAGTTGGAGTTCTTTATGGTTATACTTTTGTTACTACAGATCCTGATGAAGATAATGTCTCCTATTATATTGATTGGGGCGATGGTGCAATTGAGGAATGGATTGGCCCATTTGAATCTGGACAAGAGGTATTGGTATGTCATGCTTGGAATAAATCAGGCACGTATTTTTTTAGATGCAAAGCAAAAGACCATCCACAGGAAGCTGAAAGTGATTGGTTTGTGCAATTAATAAAAGTTCCACCTGTAAACAAGATAGTTTCTAATCCGTTTTTCTTAAGATTTATAAAAAGATTTTTTTTATTAGAAAAATTATTTTATTTAATAAAATAAAAGAAAAAAACAATTTTAAAAAAAATGAATAATTACGCCAACAAATAGCAAGCATAATTTTTTTCAAAAATGATAAAAATGAATTTTCAATATAAAATCCTATATACATAGTACAATGGGGATTATTATGATTCTATCAATACCACCAGAACCTAAAATGTTAAAAAAGCAAATAATGAAACAAAAAGGAGAAATAGGGTTTAAATTAGATTCTCTCACTCTTTGGTTAGGTAATAGACTTCCAAGTTATATATGGAAAAATGGAGGTTGGTCAAAACCATTAAAAGAAGAAGGTTACAATTGGCAGAGTTTTTTAAAAATTCTATCTCTTCACAAAAAAGAAATGATAAAATGGTCACGAAATTCACTTTCCTGGAATGATCTTTTATTAAAAATTCAAGAAACAATAAAAGACCCAATTTTTAAAAATATGTTAGTGGGATAGCAAATGAATAATGAAAAAGAACCTGAAGGAGTTCCAATAGTCCTTGCTGCTTCACGAGCAGAAGCAAATGAGTATGATAATAATCCATTTTTAGCATTTATTTGTACTTTCCCAAAAAAATTGTCAGGTTATGCATTACGAGATTTTATAAACAATCTAGAAAACAAAGAAGATGGTAGTGCAAAGCGCACTATCTATGGACTAAGAAAAGTCGAATCAATACTTATTGATGAATTTGGAGAAGAAAATGTCGTTGTTTCTCATTATGATAATCTTGATAAATTCATAGGTAAAAATACAAAAATAGTTGGAATCTCAACAATGGACCCTATAGGGCTTGCATATGTTTCTACAACATATAATTCTCTAATTGGTTTTGGTGGAGAAGCGCTAAATGCTTTTGAATTTGAAAAATTAGTTACTCATCCTTCTATTCAAAAATATAGACCCCAGGTTATTGTAGGTGGCCAAGGTTCCTGGCAAATAAGTGAAGCAAATGCTCAAGAAAAACTTGGAATAGATGTTATTTTTAATGGTGAAGGGGAAAAAGATTTAGTTACAATCTTTAAAAAACTAATGAAAGGTGAAGACGTTCCAAAATCCTTTCAAGCAAAAAAACCTGACAGAGAAAAAGTGCCACTTATAAAACATTCTTCATCTTACGGTATGGTTGAAATCATGAGGGGATGTGGGAGAGGGTGCCAGTTTTGCAGTCCAACGATGAGAACAAGACACTCATTTCCACTTGATCATATTATGAAGGAAGTTGAAATCAATATAAAAGAAGGATCAAAATCAATTTTTACTGTTTCAGAAGATATATTTTTATACAAATCAAAAAAGAATTTTATACCAAACAGAAAAGAAGTTATAAATCTTTATAAAACAATTGCCGCCTATCCGGGTGTCGAACATATTCTACTGTCTCATGCATCGTTTGCACCAGTCCTTTATGATAAAAAATTACTCGAAGAATTAACACCAATTTTAATTGAAAAAACAAAATGGACTCCAAAAAGTACTAATTTATACAAAAAACCATTTATTTCAATCGAAATGGGAATTGAAACTGGTAGTGTTAGACTTATGCAGAAATATATGAAAGGGAAAGCACTCCCATACAGTGTTGATAATTGGCCAGAACTTGTTGTAGAGGCAATCGGAATTATGAATGATTATGATTGGTGGCCACTTTGTACAATCATGACAGGTCAACCTGATGAAAAGGATGAAGATGTTATCGCAACGCTTAATTTAATCGATGATTTAAGAAATCATAATGCAAAGATGTTTTACACACCAGTATTATTTATTCCTCTCAAAGAAGCGGTTCTTGGCAATTGTAGAAGAACAAATTTAAATAATCTTACTGAGCTACAATGGGAAATACTTGCTAGATCCTGGAAAAATAATATTGATTTCTGGACACCTGATCTTAAAAAATATTATGGACCTGCGTTTTTCTTTGTTCACTGGTTTTATGCAAGGTGGAAACATGGAAAAAAAGCAACTAGACCCATGATGAGACTTGCTGGACTACCGGTTTCTGGAAAAATCGATAAACAATGTGATCCAAACTATTGTAAAAATGGAAATAAAGAAACTTCTGAGCAAATAAAGAATAGATTTTTTTAAAAATATTATTCTGGTTCTGTTCCAATTTTCACCTGTTCAGCAGATCCAAAAAAATATTTTCCAGCCTTTATACCTATAAATCCTTTAATACCAGTTAAATAATGTCTTTGTCCTTCTACAGCAGAAGTAATTGGCCAAATATCACCTAATCGACCATAAAACTCTCCAGTATATTTCTCTTCTTCTCCATCTGGTCTTAAAATATTTATGTAACCTTCTGCTGGTTGATATGTTTCAATATCACCATTCCAGGGCCCAATACCAATCCCAAATGTGAGATAACTACCTCTATGTTTGATTAAATCTATATTTAGAAGAAATCTTTTCCATATAAATTCATATACATTTCTTTTAAATCCTTCCAAATCCCAGTGTGCCTCATAAAAATATACTCCAATTCTTTCTAAAGATTTTATTCTAGTTGCTTCACCGTGAACATAAAATAAATCATCATCAGAATTATCAATAAGATCAATTGCTTCTTTAGCACTAATATCTTGAAGAAATCCATTACTTACTAGTTCTAAAATCGTTTCCTTAAAAATTGTTTTACGTTCATTATGTGTATCTACATGTTCAAGTCTTTTTTTCATACTTTCAAATATTTTGTCTATTTTACAAACTTCTGTCTCTTGTTTATGAATTATTTTATAATTAAAAGCTGTAACAGAGGGTAATAAAAGTATTATAACAAAACAAATTCCTATCGCCAACTTTTTCATTTTTTTCTAACTCCCCCATATAAAATATCAAATATTTTTTAATAAAATTTTTGATTAACAGATTTGATAATAAAAAAATAAAAAAAAATTAGAAAGAAAAAGTATTTTTAAAAAAATCTTTCAACTTTTTAGAAAAGCTTTATATGCCAAGTATGATGAATAGATATCTACTTTACTTGAAAGCTCAAATGGCGAATGCATTGACATAACAGGTGGGCCGATATCAATTACTTCCATTCCAAGTCTTGAAAAATATTTTGCAACAGTTCCACCACCACCAGTATCAACCTTTCCAATTTCAGCTGCTTGCCATGGAATTTTTTCTTTATTTAAAATGGTTCTAATTTCAGAGACAAACTCTGCAGATGCATCATTTGCTGCAAATTTTCCTCCATGGCCTGTAAACTTGCTCATGACCACTCCATAACCAAGTGCTGATGCATTTTTTAATTCAAAAACATCTGTATAATTTGGAGTAACTGCTGAATTTACATCTGCAGAAAGTAACTTTGATTTAATCATTACAGAATCAACATCTGCTTTCGGGTCGATTTCTTTAATTATTGAACGCAGAAATGTTGTTACTTGTGCAGTAGTATTGCCTTCACTTCCGATTTCTTCTTTGTCAACAAAAAGAGCAAGAGCAGTATGTTCAGGATTCTTCAAATCCATAATTGCCTTAAAAGATGTGTAAGCACTAGCTCTATCGTCTTGACCATATGCACCAACTAAAGACCTATCAAAACCTACATCTTTTGACTTATAAGCTGGAACTGCCTCAAGTTCTGCAGAAACAAAATCTTCCTCTGTCAACTTATAGTCTTTATTAAGTTTCTCAAGAATTGCAGCTTTAATTTTTTCACTATACTCTCCTTTTAAAGGTCTGCTTCCTACAATGATATCTAAACTTTCTCCAGGAATAGCATCATTTAATTTTTTAACGCCTTGTACATCATGGGAAAGATGTGGAAGTATATCAGGAACTGAAAAAACAATATCTTCTTCATTTTCACCAATAGAAAATGTTACCTTTTTTCCATCTTTTTTATAAACTACTCCATGTAAAGATAAGGGAATTGTAACCCAGTGGAATTTTTTTATTCCACCATAATAATGAGTTTCAAATAATGCTACATTACTTGATGTATCTTCATAAAGCGGAATTTGTTTTAAATCAAGTCTTGGTGTGTCGATATGGGAAATAACAATTTTAAGACCTTTACTGATTGGTTTTTTTCCGGGAACAATTATTGCTGCTGCTTTCTCCCTATTTAGAATTATTTTTTTCTTACCTTTTTTAGCAATATTTTCAATTTGTTGTATTGCTTCTCTTTCTGTTTTTGAGTCATTTAAAAATTTCTTATAATCTTCACAAAAATCATATGCTTTTTTTATTTGGTTTTTCTTAAAAATTTCCCAAGCAGTTTTCTTTTTATAAGCAAATTTGCTCTCAGTTTCTTTCTTTTTTTCTTTCTTAGCCATGTTATAGCCTCAGAAACAGTCATATAATTATCAAATAAAAAGATAACTAACTAATAAATGTTTAAATTTATAAATAAAAATTAGTATCCAGCAAGTATATTTGATACGATTCGGTCTTCAGCCTTTCTTAGATGTTGAACGACTGTCGGTTTACTAAGACCAACTCTTTTTGAAAGCTCTTTACTGTTTATTTTTCTTGGATAATCATAATATCCATTCTTTTTTGCAGCAACAAAAATTTCTCTTTGTTTATCAGTCAAACATGAAAGAATTGATTGTTCTTTATATGTGGATTTAACTAGACTTATTTTATTAACTTGTGCAACTTGTTTAAATAACTCAAGGATCTTTTTTAAATTCTCTTCATTACCGGATACACTCACAACCATTTTTTCTTTGGTTATAATTGAAGGAGTATCCCAAATTATATCAATATTAAATTTTTTAGCAAGTGATGATAAATTTTTGAAATATTTTACTTTAATAAGACAAATATACCTATTTCCTTTTTTTTCTAAAACATTAAAATTCTTTCATATTTATTGCAGAAATAGCCATCTTAATTCTTTTTTCAAAATCTATTTTTATAAGTTCTAATAACTCAATTGACTCGACTTTTTCCAATAAAAAATCAAAATTTTTCATGAAAAATCTATCGATTTTTAATTCCATAATCATTTTTCGCATAATCTAGTAATACTCTAACTAGTATATAAACTATCATACATGTATGGCATAATTAAATTATAGAAAGTAGTTATATATATAATATATGAGGTTGTATGATGGGAAAAGAAGATAAAATAACTCAAAGAGTTGCATGTCCTCATTGTAAAAACCAAATAGATATTGAAGGAAAACTTGGAGAAACAATTGAAATCACATGTCCGAAATGCAATACAACAGGAATATTTTCATTTAAAGATATCAAAAAATCAACGATACCCGTGAGCAACTCAATTGCAATTCAAGTAAAAAATCTTGAATTTGCTTATCCAAAATCAGAAAAAAAAGCAGTTAATGGAGTTTCTTTTGATATAAGGAAAGGAGAAATTTTTGGATTTCTAGGTCCAAATGGTGCTGGAAAGACTACAACTCAAAAGGTAATTATTGGACTGTTGAAAGGATATAATGGCAATGTAAATATCCTTAATAAAGACCTTGAAAGTTGGAAAACTGATCTCTATAATAGAATTGGAGTTGGTTTTGAACTCCCAAATCATTATCAAAAACTTACTGCTCTTGAAAATCTTGAACTTTTTGCATCTTTTTATAAAGGAAAAACAACACCACCAATGGACCTTTTAAAAATGGTTGACCTTGAAAAAGACGCAAATGATCGTGTTGCAACATTTTCAAAGGGAATGAAATCAAAGCTAAATTTTGCAAGGTCACTTCTAAATGATCCTGAAGTTTGGTTCCTTGATGAACCAACAACAGGTCTTGACCCGATTGGTAGAAGATTAGTAAAAAATATAATCCTTCAAAAAAGAAAGGAAGGAAAGGCAATTTTTCTAACAACACACAATATGAACGATGCAGATGAGCTTTGCGATAGAGTGGGTTTTATTGTTGAAGGAAAATTGGTTTTAATTGAAA
>SMTZ1_10006063_pt1 | contig 33536 bp, 30 predicted proteins | sample DeeMarSWOR136_30_FD_25667 | JGI IMG/M metagenome (IMG submission 25667) | reverse complement strand
TCCGCCATCTGGACCTTCCCCTTCATTATTTTTCGGCCTTGGTCATCCACTTTGCAGGAGAGGCGACCCAGTTTTTGCTCTCTCCTTATGAAATGGTGGCAATACTTAACGTCGTTACTATAGCGGTGTAAATGAAAAGAGGGAGTTTTGATGTCGAACCAAGTCCTATTGTGGGTTGCTTTTAACATTTTCGTGCTGGCGATGCTCGCTTTGGATCTGGGGGTCTTTCATCGTAAAGCCCATGTTGTTAAGATTAAAGAAGCACTCCTGTGGAGTGCCTTCTGGATTGTTCTGTCCCTCCTCTTCAATCTGGTGGTTTACTTCTGGCGCGGACCGGAGACGGCGCTTGAATTCCTAACCGGTTACCTCATAGAGAAATCTCTCAGCTTAGACAACCTCTTCGTATTTTTGTTGATCTTCTCTTACTTTCGTGTCCCCTCTCTTTACCAGCATAAGGTTCTCTTTTGTGGCATTCTGGGCGCGCTGATCATGCGGGCCATCTTCATCTTCACCGGCGTAACTTTGATTGAGAAGTTTCACTGGGTCATCTATATTTTCGGAGCCTTTCTGGTTCTGTCCGGTGTCAAGATGGGCTTGCAGAAGGACAAAGAGATTCATCCCGAAAGGAATCCGGTGCTTAGGCTCTTCCGCCGATTTGTGCCTGTCACGGATGGCTACGAGGATAGTAAGTTTCTCATAAAGAGAGCTGGCCGTTACCTTGCAACTCCATTGTTGATTGTGCTGCTGGTTGTTGAAACAACGGACGTCATTTTCGCGGTAGACTCGATTCCAGCCATCCTGGCCATCACGTTGGATACATTTATTGTGTATACCTCAAATGTGTTCGCAATTTTAGGATTACGCGCGCTCTACTTTGCGCTGGCTGGGCTTATGCGGATGTTCCACTACCTCCATTACGGACTTTCTTCTATTCTTGTCTTCCTAGGGGTTAAGATGTTGATTTCCCAAATCTATAAGGTTCCAGTCGGCATTGCATTAGGTGTAATAGCCTGCGTGCTACTTATCTCCATAATAGTCTCTATTATTCGTCCGTGCCAGGAAGAGGCCGTCCTAATGTCAACCGGTCCCAACAGAGAGAAAACGGAGTCTAACCGTGTACATCACAGCTAAGGATGGATCATGCTTTTTCATAAGAGAGATGTGGTTCCACTGGACATGACCGTTGAGCAAAGAATAAGGTTTTTCGTCTCGGGAGCATAGCCGCTCCGGAGGTTTTTCCAACAAAAGAGAGTTTATGAGTTAAATATCGCCGATGTTAGTGCATATTATCATATTTTTAATTGGCTTGACTGCCCTATACTTTGGGTCAGAGTGGCTTGTCAAAGGATCATCCAGATTAGCCAAGTCCTTATATATCCGACCGATTATTATAGGTGTGACCATTGTAGCTTTTGCAGGCTCCGCCCCCGAAGCAGCGGTGAGTATAGTCGCCGCCTTAAAAAAGAACAGCGATATTGCCCTGGGTAATATCTTAGGTAGCGTCATCGCCAATATCGGGCTAGTCTTAGGCATTTCCGCCATAATCTCACCTTTGAAGGTTCAGCTATCTGTCATAAGAAAAGAACTTCTCATTATGATGGGAGCCACCATTCTTTTTTATCTGATGGCTTTGAATTTAAGTATAGGCTTCCTGGAGGGACTTTTACTTTTTGTGGGGATTATTTTGTTTATCGCCTACTCTGTTTACCAAGGTTTGAAGGAAAAGAATAAAAATCAACTGGTGGAGAAAGAATACGAAAAATTCTTGAAGGGAAAAAAGGGCAAACGGATCAAACTCATTTTACTTTCTTTAGTTGGTTTAATCCTGATCACAAGTGGCGCTAACCTTTTAATTAAATCAGCGATTTTTATTGCCCAGAAGTTAGGGGTGAGTGAACTGATGATCGGGATAACCTTGGTGGCTGTGGGTACCTCCATCCCTGAGTTAGCCATCTCGGCAGTCGCGGCCTATCGGAAGGAAGCAGATATCAGTGCCGGTAATGTCATCGGCAGCAACATTTTCAATATCTTCTTTGTGATCGGTGCAGTTGCCATAATTCATCCTTTAAGTATAGAAAAAAACATCCTGGGGTTTGAGTTTCCTGCCATGTTGCTTTTCAGCCTTCTTTTGTTCTGGATGATGAAAACAAATCTTACTTTGAGCCGGACCGAAGGAGTTATCCTTTTGGGACTTTATATTTTATTTTTGGGTTTTCTCTATTTTAGTGGCACGAATTCTGTGTCTTGAGACTGAATTTTTTTGATGCGCATGCATTCATACGAATAAGAATGAAAATCTCAAGGAGTTAACAACGCTGGTAGAATGGTAACAGAGTTGATTGAAACCTCACCCCCTACCCCCTCTCCATTTCATGGAGAGGGGGACAAAGGGAGTGGCGGAGACCCGTCTGGGAGGAATAGACCAACTATGCTTTTGCTTATTGGTGCAAATATTCGTATGAATGTTTCGGTCTGACTTATGCATCAGCAACTCTTTTGGAGAAGATCCTCAAATCTATCCTATCCCACCATTAGGATAACTGTTAAAGGACACACTTTAAGAATTATTTCGCAAAAGGTGACTTTGAATCCAAAACTGTAAGGAGAGAGCTTGTCTGGCATTGCAGGAATAATCGATCTGGAAGGAAAATACGACTTAGAACAGAAAATCACTAAGATGTTAGACCTGATGCGGCACGAGCCTTGGTATAAAGTGGATCATTACCACCGAAGGCCGGCAGCTTTGGGAAGAGCCTCTTTAGGGGTAATCGACCCTTATCCTCAGCCGGTCTTCAACCAAGATCGATCTTTATGCCTTGTCATGTACGGAGAGATTTACCATTATCGGGATGATTTTGTCAAGACCATAGTAAAAGACCATAGCCTCGAATATGACAATCACCCTCAACTCATTCTATACTTATTAGAAAAGAAAGGGACCCAAATCATAAAAAAGTTGAATGGCTCTTTTGTCTTAGCTTTATGGGATTTTAATAAAAATCTTCTCCTCATCGCCAATGACAGATATGGACTGAGGCCCCTGTATTATTCTTGGCAAAATGATCTTTTCCTCTTTGCCTCTGAAATGAAATCCATCCTCGCCTTTTCGCAGGTGAGAAAAGAAATAGACAAGCAGGCTTTAGCCGAATTTTTCGGTCTGAACTGTATCCTGGGAGAAAGGACGCTTTTTAAAGATATCAAAGTCTTGAATCCTGCTTCGATTTTAACCTTTCAAGCTGGATCTTTGAATACCAAAAGATATTGGGAACTTATGCTCAAAGATGACCATCCCGGTTTCAATCAAAAGGAGGCGATCGAAAAAGCGCATTCTCTTCTTCTACAAGCGGTGAAAAGGCAGATGGATGACCAAAAGCCAAAGGGTTGCTATTTGAGTGGGGGATTGGATTCGAGAACCATTCTGGGGGCGCTTAGCCGATTGGGTTATGAACTTCCCACTTTTACCTTTGGAAGGGCTGGCTGTGACGATCAAAAGGGTGCGGAGCTTATCTCCAGAACCCTGGGAATGAAAAATTATTTTTTTCAGGTCTCTCCGGATTATCTAAAGCACTGGGCAGGAACCGGAGTTTGGGTAACCGATGGAATGACCCGTGCCTCTTTCCATAGCTTTGAATTCCTTCCGGAGATAAGAAAAAATGTGTTCATACTTTTTAATGGCTTCTGCGGGAATGAGTTTATGGGAGTTCTATCGTTTGGTTTGCTTAGATTTGTCTTTACAAAAAAATCAATGAATTGGGTGAGAGGATTTTTTCGCAAGATTAACGAACCATTCTCCGAAGACCTGTTGTCCAAACTTTTTGTCCGTCAATATTATTCCCAGATTAGGGGAAGGGTTTTTCAATCTTTTGCTGATACAATGGCTAACTTTCCTGAGAAATCCCCCTTTAATAAGGTTTACCATTTTTACATCACAGAGAAGGCAAGAAAGACACATCTTTATGGCCCTATATCCGATAGCCATCTCATCGAATATAGAATCCCCTTCTGCGACTATGATTTAGTCGATTTCCTTTTGACCATTCCGCCCAGACAAAGGGTGCTGGCCACCTTCTATCGCAAGCTCATTGTCAGGAAGTTTCCGGAATTAGCTACAATTCCATATCAGCGAACCGGACTTCCTGTGAACTCCAATTTGATGGTTGTCCTGTTTAAGAAGGCTCAAGATATGTGCCAAAAGAAGCTTTTTCCTCCGAAAAGAGACAAACGGGGACATGTTGATGATGAGAATTGGATGAGAAACGAATTAAAGGATTTTGTAATTTCCACTCTGTTAAGCAAAAAAGCTACAGAAAGGGGATATTTTAATCCCGAATTTGTCAAAGAAATCATAAATGAACATCTTTCGGCAAGACAAAACAATACCTTTAAGCTGGGATCGCTTTTGATTTTTGAACTCTGGAATCAATTGTTCCTTGACAGCGCAATTTAGGCTATTTACGGTTTCTTTCCGGATACCAAAAATCTTTTGCCAAAATGCGTATATTTCACGAGATTCAAAAAATTACCCTTGACATTAAAGTGTTTTGCCGATAGAATTATCCAGGAGGTGAAAGGATGAACACTCTAAAGACCACTTTTCTTTTGACCCTTTTGACTTTGCTTTTTGTCTTTATCGGTCGGATGTTAGGTGGAAATTCGGGCATGATAGTGGCTTTGATATTTGCCGCCATTATGAATCTTAGCACTTATTGGTTTTCGGACAAGATCGTTTTAGGCATGTATCGAGCGCAACCGATCGGGGAATCGGATAATCCCCGTTTGTACAATCTTGTCAGACGGGCAGCCACCAATGCAAGTTTGCCCATGCCCAAGGTTTATATTATACCCACTCAAACTCCCAATGCTTTTGCAACCGGAAGGAATCCCAAACATGCGGCTGTGGCTGTCACTTCCGGAATATTGAGAACTCTGGATGAGGATGAATTGGAGGGGGTAATATCGCACGAGATGGCACACATTAGAAACAGAGATATTCTAACTGGATCCATCGTGGCCACCCTGGCGGGTGCGATCAGTATGTTGGCCTTTATGGCACGATGGGCCGCTATTTTCGGTGGTTTTGGTGGAAGAGATAGTGAGGGACGAGGGGGAGGGCTGGGACTTTTGATCATGGCTATAGTAGCGCCCTTGGCCGCACTTCTGATTCAAATGGCTATCTCGCGTTCAAGAGAATACGAAGCGGATCAAACCGGAGCTAAAATAAGCCATAAACCTTTATCCTTAGCCAATGCCCTAAGAAAATTGCAATACGCCAGCCGCAGAATACCCCTCGAAGCCAAACCTTCTACTGCCCATCTTTTCATCGTAAATCCACTCTCGGGCAAAGGTATGGCCAGTTTGTTCAGCACCCATCCTCCAGTCGAAGAGAGGGTGGCAAGGTTAGAGAAGATAGCCAAAAGTGTTTGATGTGGAAAAACAAAGCGGTGGGGATTGGGTATTTGCATTAAAGTCCTCGCCGCTTTTTTTGTGAAAACTTGGGAGAACCCTTCATGGGCAATGCCTGGATCGAAATACTGATAATCATCCTATTGATCTTAGCCAATGGTTTCTTTGCCTCCTCTGAGATAGCTTTGATCTCCTCCAGAAAGAGCCGCATCAAGCAGTTAGCTCAAAAAGGACACAAAAAAGCTCAGCTGGTGGACAAGCTTAAAAGCAAACCTGATTTGTTCTTGGCCACCATTCAGGTAGGAATTACTTTGGTGGGGACTTTAGCCTCGGTGGTTGGGGGAGCGAGGATTGTTGACCTTTTACAGCCTTTGATCAAAAAGATTCCTTCGTCAACTATTCAAAACGCCAGCGAATCCATTGCTATAGGCATCGTGGTGGTGGTGATCACCTATCTTCTCTTGGTGATTGGCGAGCTGGTTCCCAAATATTTAGCCTTAGCCTACCCGGAAAAGATAGCCTTCGGAACAGTTGGACCCCTCAATATTCTTTCTAAATTGGCTTTCATATTTGTGAACATACTTTCAACCTCCAGCAGGTTTTTTGTGTCCATTTTTCTAAAAAGAATCCCCAAAGAAAAGGGATTCATCACGGACGAAGAATTAAAATTTATCGTTCGTGAAGGGAAAACCAAAGGTGTTTTTGACCAAACCGAGGAGGAGTTGATCCGAAGCGCCCTTGAATTTACCGATACCACAGTCCGCAATGCCATGACCCCCCGAACTGAGATTGTGGCTTTGGATATAAAAGCAGGTCAAGAGCAAGTGGTGCGGGCGTTAACCGAACATGGGTATTCACGAATTCCCGTCTATAGAGAGAATTTGGATAATGTTGTGGGGGTAATTTACGCCAAGGACATCATCAATTTGCTTCAGAACCGAGAACTGATCATATTGGATGATATAATTCGCAAGCCCTATTTTGTTCCGGATTCCAAAAAGATCTCAGAGCTTTTGAAAGAATTTCAGAGAAAAAGAATCCATATGGCTATGGTGCTGGATGAATTCGGAGGTACTGCAGGGCTTATCACCTTGGAGGACGTCATCGAGGAAATAGTCGGAGAGATTCGAGATGAATATGATCAGGCGGAAGAGGAGAAAATCTATTTTCTCTCTAAGAACCTGGCCATAGTAAGCGCTTCATTGTTCTTGGGCGATTTCAATGAGAAATTTGGCACTGAACTTCCAGAGGAATTCAATACTGTTGGGGGTTACCTCACCAGCGTTTTAGGAAGAATTCCTACACTGGACGAGGAGATTAGAATAGGGAATTTAACCTTTGTGATCTTCGAGAAGGTGGGACACCGGCTTAAAAAGATCAAGGTGATCAAAAAGAGAAAAGAGCAAAAAGTTTAGTGAAGACTTAATATCTAAGAGTTGCTACCTTGTTTGAAGCAATACTTGAACCAATCGGCAGATGGATAATCGACGTGATCTCCCAGATGGGATACCTGGGAATCGTATTGACCATGGGGATCGAAAGTGCCTGCATCCCGCTTCCTTCAGAGATCATCATGCCCTTTTCCGGCTACCTGGTATTTGCTGGAAGATTTAGTTTGGTGGGAGTTTCCGTGGCGGGTGCATTTGGATGCGTGGTCGGATCTGTTGCAGCTTACTGGGTGGGGATCTGGGGAGGACGTCCCTTCATTCAGAAATATGGGAAATATGTTTTAATCTCCCATAAAGACTTAGCCACTGCCGATCGCTGGTTTGAAAAATATGGCGAGTGGGCAATATTTTTCTCCCGGCTTCTTCCGGTGATCAGAACATTCATTTCCTTGCCTGCCGGCATCGCCAAAATGAATTTTTTAAAATTCATTATCTACACTTTCTTGGGCTCACTTCCCTGGTGCTTCATGTTAGCCTATGTTGGAAAAATCTTGGGAGAAAACTGGGAAAGCATCAGAATTTACTTTCGCAGAGCGGACATTTTCATTGGAATAGTCATAGCTTTGGGAATATTCTATTTTTTGTATAGGCATTTGAAGCCGGCAAAGAAAGGTCTTTAACTATCTTGGAACAAAATAAAGAGTCTGGGAGGATGTAGTGTTTGTTAAGTCGTTATATTGCAAGGCGTTAATTCATAAGGATCATCTCAACCTTCACTCACTGTCTATCAAGCGAAGGCATCGGGACTACAGAATAAGGCGGACACTCCAAAGATAATCATTTTTTCACAAAGGAGAATCCAGATGAAAAAGTTACCATTTATTGTATTGACATTTTTTATTTGTTCATTTGTACCCATCCAAGCCTTTGCTATAACTGGTCTGGGAATAGGGGTAAGAGGCGGCGTGATCCAAAATTACAAAAATCCTAACTTGAACTCTTTGCCTACATCAAAGGATTTTCTCAAAGAGATGTCTGTGGCAGGAGTTCATCTTAAAATTGGGACTCTGCGCATAATTCATTTGGAGGGTTCTCTTGAGTATGCCTGGAAGAAAAAAGAGATAGTCCTGCAAGACAAAGTAAAGGCGGATTTCACCATAAATGATCTTTCCTTAAACGCTACCGCAAAATATTTTTTTTCCTTCCCGATTGTAAAACCCTATGCTGGAGCAGGAGCGGGATTACATAGATTGGTTTATAAAATTTCTAAAGGGAGTTATTCGATGTATCTGCCAGAGAATCAAAACACATTGGGATTCCATGGAGTTGGCGGAGTTTCATTTAAATTCCCGATGTTTCCTGTTGAGCTCTTTGGCGAAGGAAGATACACGGTTGTCCAGAGCAAAGGCAAATCTACCAAATATACAACCCTTTTGGCTGGTTTTACTTTTAATCTTCCCTGAAAAGAATTCTCAATACAAAGATTGACAAATGAAGCCATGAATATTATACTCTAAAAATGTAGACATCCTAAAGGAGGTCGATGATGCGGATTATTTTTTCAATAATGGTTATAGGGATTATAATCATGCTTTCTATTTTTTCCGCCTCCGCTCAGTTTTTAGGACAGCTCTCCACCGCTCAGACTTTGAATAAAGGGGAAACCATGTTGGGGGCATATCTGGGAGTCTATGAAGATGCTTTTTCTGTTTTCGGCCAGTTTCGTCATGGGATAGTCAAATATCTGGATTTCGGCTTCAAAATGGGAATGCTCAATCTGGATCCGGGATATGGGGAGGGCAAGACCGGTCTCGCCTTTGGCGGAGATGTGAAATATTGGTTTTTAGAAAGAGAATCCAATGACCCCCTGGACGTTTCCTTGGGAGGAGGGATGGAGTTTTTAAAGATTACAGATTACAGTCTGTTCACCTTGGGAGGAAATGTAATTGCCTCGTATGAGTTTGAATACGGGCGAGAAAAGAGTGTGGTTCCGTATGGACGGTTGAATCTGCGTTGGGAAAGAGCCAGCTTCAAACGCTCATCTCGCTGGGTGTGGGGTAATGAGAGGGAGGACTGGAACGATGACGACATGGGTGTGGCACTATCTTTGGGAGCCGATTTAAAGCTTTCGCAGGACTTCAATCTGGTTGGGGAACTACAAATTGACGACAATGTGGGCTTTGTGGCGGGAGCAAATTACGGCATCTTCTAAAGTTCCTTAAAACAGAAATTTAATCAAGCTCTGGATTAACCAGAGCTTTTTTCTTGCAGAGAGAGAAAATTTGAGTTGGTTGGAATTCGTATGAATGCATACGCATCCGCAGCCTTAGGAATCCTTCAAGGTTTGACCGAGTTTCTGCCCATCTCCAGTTCCGGACATCTGGTGCTGGGCGAAAATCTGCTGAGGGTAAAATTCGATGACATAAGCTTTGAGGTTTTTCTGCATTTTGGAACTTTTTTTTCGGTGGTGATAGTCTTTCGAAGAACCATTTGGGGAATGATGAAAGCAGTCGGGGAAAAAGTTAGACCAATTTATGGTGGGCTTAACAGACCTAACTCATTAGAATATGATCAAGCATCTGCAAACGAAAATTGGAACCTGATTTGGTTGATTCTGTTGGGATCGGTTCCGGCAGGGATATTGGGAATTTTGTTCAAAGAATCCGTAGAAGAGAGCTTTTCTTCTCCCACCTTTGTCTCCATCATGCTGTTGATCACAGGTTCTATTCTATTTCTGACTAAGTTCTTCAAAAGAGTTGAGGGAAAAATAAAAATTCCCGACGCATTTCTGATCGGCATAGCTCAAGCCATAGCTATGCTTCCGGGCATCTCACGTTCGGGTCTTACCATCAGCACCGGGATATTCCGGGGAATCCAGAGGGAGAAAGCTGCAGAGTTTTCCTTTTTGTTATCGTTGCCTGCCATCTTGGGCGCCACAGCCGTGAAATTAAAAGACGTGTTGAACAGAAGCAATTCATCCTTTGATTTATGGTTTTACTTAATCGGCATGCTTTTCGCCTTCTTGTCCGGTTGGCTGGCCATCAAATTCCTTTTGAATGTAATAAGAAAAGGCAGGTTTGAGTTTTTCGCTTATTACTGTTTTTTGATTGGATTTCTCTCTTTGATATTCCTGAAATGATTAGACCCCATGGAGTGCAAAAAATTATTTTTGCTAACTGTTATTTTTTCAAATCATAGACCTTGGGTTTGAACACTATATCTGAAGTAGATGCATCTTATAGAAAAAATCTTGGTCATCCGTTTGAGCTCCTTGGGCGACGTTGTCCTCACCACTCCAGCCATTAAATCTTTGAAACAAAAATTTCCACAGTCCCAAATTTTCTTCTTAGCCAAAAGTCAGTATCGGGATGTTTTAAAAAACGATCCTAATATTTTTTCCTTCATCGAATTTGATCCGTTTGAAAAACACAGAGGAGTTTTAGGATTTGTTAAACTGCTCAAAGAACTCAAGAGTCTTAATTTTGATGTGGTGATAGACCTGCACGCCAATTTAAGGAGTTTTTTTATCCGTCATCTGTTAAAAGCCAAGATTAAGATAAAATATGACAAGCGCCGGTTGGCTCGTTTCCTTCTGGTTTATTTAAAATTTCTTAAAGTAAAATCAATTCATACACTTGATTTATATTTGGAAACTTTAAAGAAAGTTGGTGTGGATTCAGTCGAAAAGGAGCCCAAAATCTTTTTAGACCAGGAAAGCGAAAATTTCTTAAAAGATTTTTTGATTGAGAAAAAGATAGAAAAAGATGATATTGTGGTGGGAATACATCCGGGCGCCAGATGGGAAACCAAAAGGTGGCCGGAAGAAAGATTCGCTAAGGTTTGTCAGATTTTGAATCAGAAACCAAAGTTTAAGATTGTCCTGTTTGGGGATCAAAAAGATCAGAAAGCAGTTGAAAGCATAAGCTCCCGCGCTGAGGATCAAAACCTTTTGAAGACAGGGAATTTGCCACTGGATAAATTTATGAGTTTAATCAAAAGATGTGATTGCTTTGTAACCAACGACTCCGGTCCCATGCATATTGCCTCCGCTTTTAAAAATGTAGTTTTGACTGCCAATGTCAAATGCAGCCCCTGCAGTCTGCATGGGGAAAAAAGATGTTATAAAAAATCCAGATACTGCATGGATCTGATCGAACCGGAGATGGTAACGGATGCGGTGGAAAGGCTCTTGGAAAAAACAATTTCTTCAAGAAAGGGACTTGATTGAAAAAATTAGTTTTGATCTTTTTGCTTTCAGAATTCTCTGTAGGGTATTCCCAAGTGGAAAAAGCCGACCTACACAAAGACTACCATCCTCAAGCTTCAGATTCACTTCAGGAGGAAATAATACAAAAGCAAGAAATAAGTTTATATCCCCCTTACCCTAACCCCGCCAAAGGCGAGGGACTTCGTAAATATCCCCCTCCCTTGATGGGAGGCGGTGAGGGGGAGGGTGATTATATAAATTTATTTAATTCTTTTGCTATAGTTTCGGATACTGCTCAGGAGGTTCCGGAAAAAAAATTCATTGATGATGACGAATTCAAAAAGGAGGTTCTGCATCATTTTTCCAACAAAGATGAAATCTTGTTTGAGGAGATCGACGATTGTTTTGTCAGGGATTTGGGAGATATTCTACATACCAGAAGCTTACTAAATGTAATCAAAGTTGGTCCTCCGGGACAACTTGAGACCGTTTCTTGGGGAGCAGCCAAGGATTTGAGAATTTTTATAGATGGAATTTTGTATGAGCAACAGAGTTTACATCTTCCCCAGAGAGGTGTCTTGGATTTGAATTCAATACCCGTAGAAAACATAGAGAAGATCGAAATACTTCCGTCAGGAATAGCAAATCTATGGGGAAGGGGATCAGGTTTAGGAGGAATAAATATCATCACCAAAGATTATGGGGAGATAGAGCCTTACTCAAGGATAACGGTGGATAGGGGCTCAGATAAGTATCGCAGAACTCAGGTGGAGTTGGGAAGGGGAGTAAGCTCAAGAGGCAAAATCTATCTTACTGGAGGATTTAAAAAATCGAACGGCTATTTGATAAATAGCGATTATGATGGCAGGTCACTTTCAGGGAAAACTACGCTTAGCTTGAAAAACAATCTTAATCTAAGGTTTTTTGCTCATCAATACAAAACAAAGATGGGGCTTCCCCTATTCCCTGATGCGAATATTAAAGATACAAGAAAGAAGGAAAATAACTGGGGAATTACAAGTAGCATTTTTCTCAAGCAAAATAAAAATTCTTTCCTTAGATTAGATCTTCTTTATGATAAGCGAGAACAAGAATTGAAAAGTTCATCCGCTTGGTTTGAAATCAAGAAAATAAACAGGCGTTTGGGTATGAAAGCTTTCCAGACGTTAAAATACAGAAAGAGACATAATTTAAAATTCGAAGCTTATGCCGGCGGGAAGAAATTTGAAACGTCAAATTCTAGTCACATTGCCTACGGGACATATCTTTCTTTTTCAGACCTGATCAATATGAATGAAAGAACAAATCTCATTTGGTTTTCCAAGATCGAAAAAGAGGATGATTTTAAAGTGAATTTTTCCGGTTTAGGAGGTATCTCTTACAAAATCGCTGCGAACATAAACTTGTTTTCCACTTTGGGGAAACTTGTGAATTGTCCGTCATCGATGGATTTGTATTGGAAACCCCTTTCATTAAATCTAAATGATACGATTGTTAATTATTTGGAAGAAGGAAACGCTGATTTAAAATCACAAAAATCAACCGTCTTTGATTTTGGCGTTAGGTTGGAAAGAGAAAATTATAAACTGAGTTGCTTTTTGTTCGAAAACAAAATTGATGACTTTTTTTATTGGTCCAATATTGACACTTCGATGGCTTATGGATACTGGAAACCAATCAATACCGAGGCAGATATTTGGGGAATTAACCTGAACTCAAGTCTTCATCTCTTCAATCATTTCAAATCTTCAATCTCCTATTGCTTCAAGCAAAATAAAGACTCAAACAGAAAACTGTTTTTGCCCCACTCTCCCAAACATTCTCTTTTTGGCTATGTTCAATATGAAAATGAATTTTTGAAAAGGGAAATCGGCTTGAAATTGCGATTGGAAACAAATATCTTATCCGAACGTTTCTTGGATGAATATGAGAAGAATGAAGAGCCAGGAGTAGCCATATTTAACGGTAAAATTACCGTAAGGCTTTTGGATTTTCATTTTTATTATGTAGTGGAGAATATCACCGATCGGGTTTATCTTTTGACCCAAGAGTATCCTATGCCCGAAAGGAGTTGGTGGTGGGGCTTCTATTGGGAATTTTTCGACTAGAATTGTCTGCAGACCGCCGCAGTCAAGGTTTCTTAGCGGCGGACGGCCGACTTGTCCTGAGCGAAGTCGAAGGACTGCGGACGGCGGTCATAAAAAGGAAAGGTGGTAAAAATGAACAGGGAAGAGGCTTTAAATTTGGTCAAATCCAAAGTCAAGGGGAAGAATTTGGTCAAGCATATGTTGGCAGTGGAAGCCATCATGAGGAGATTAGCTCAGCATTTCAATGAAGACCAAGAGATGTGGGGTCTTACCGGCCTTTTGCATGATCTGGATTATGATGAAACGGTTAATGATTTCGACCAGCATTCGCTTTTAACCTGCCAGTGGCTTAAAGATTATAATCTGGATGAGAGTATACTATACGCCATCAAAGCTCATCCCAGAAAGGTCGAGCCAAAGTCCAGGATGGATTGGGCACTTTTTGCCACGGATCCTTTATCCGGATTGATCGTGGCAGCTGCTTTGATGCATCCGACCAAAAAGTTAAAAAACGTCACCGGGGAATTCGTGTTGAACAGATTCAAGGAGAAAAGGTTTGCCGCCGGAGCAAACCGTGAAGATATCAGAGCATGTGAAAACATTGGATTATCCTTAGAAGAATTCGTCCGGTTGGCTTTGGAGGGGATGCAAAGCATCGATGTGGAATTAGGTCTGTGAAGAAATCTCCCAACAGATGAAACAGATGGGACAGATGAAATGGGTTGGATAAATGTTCTTACATTTTGTGCTCCAACTGGATGTTATCCTCCAGCTGAAGCAAGGGTAAAAGATGATTGAGGGAAACAAGAGACTTCTGATTTCCTGTTTTTTGCTTCTCCTATTTCTGTATCAAATTTCTTATGCAGGAAATACATCTCAAACATTATTTTTGAATGAGCATGAAGAATCGGATACTTTGAAAATCTGCGATAGATGGTTGGCTTGGGACAAAGTCGAACATTTTGGGATTAGTGCCTTTTTATCAGCTACCTCTTATGAGATCTTTCGGGATTTCTATCATAATAATCAGGAATCCTCTTTGTATTTTTCCAGTGCTTTAACTTTCAGTTTGGGTGTGGGAAAAGAGATCTATGATGAAAAGAGGCCAAATGGAAGATTCAGTTATAAGGATCTGGTAGCGGACATCTTGGGAATCGGGTTGGGTTTATGGATAGCGACAAGATAAGGGAGATGTCATCTGTCCGCAGCCCTTCGACTTAGCTCAGGACAAGTTGGCCGTCCAACGCTAAGAAACTCTCGCCTTCGGCGGACGGTGGATGATAAAGTGAATAACGAATGAATAATTCTGCAGCAAAAAGCAAATCGGCCACGGCAAGCTGGGCACTTTACGATTTTGCCAACACCATCTTCTCCATGAATATCGTCACCATGTATTTTGCTCAGTGGATCATCGTGGACAACAAAAAAGAAGATATCTATTACAGCACCAGTTATGCCCTCTCCATGTTTTTGGTGGCAATCACCATGCCTGTTTTAGGAGCGATCTCTGATGGCAAAGGGAAAAGGAAACCCTTTCTTCTGACGCTCACCTTAGGCTGTATCTTCTCAACGATTTTGATAGGAATGATAAGCAACAACGTAGTGAACATAAATACAAAGATTCTTTTGGCTTTAACCTTTTTTGTGGTGGCTAATTTCTGCTATGAGGGAGGATTGGTCTTTTATAATGCTCTTCTTCCGGAGGTGAGCACAAAAGATGATATTGGAAGAGTTTCCGGCCTTGGCGTATCCTTGGGATATGTGGGAGCAATTGTGGGTTTATTGTTGGTCAAACCTTTCGTGGAGGGAAATCTATTTGGAATGAAGATGCCTTTTACCCAACACGGAGGAAGAGAAAATGCATTCATCCCCACCGCTTTGTTTTTTCTATTATTCAGTCTTCCAATATTTCTATGGACAAAAGAGAAAATTAGCGAACGATTGGACAGAGGGAAAGCGAAAATTAAGGTGGCTTTTTTGAGGGTATGGGAGGGAATCTCCAACACTCAAAAATATCCGGGGGTCTTGAGATTTCTGATAGCCAACTTCTTTTTAGCCGACGCTATTGCCACGGTAAGTATCTTCATGGCAGTCTATGCTCAACTGGTGATGGGCTTTCCTGATTCGGTCAAGATCTGGTTTTTCATCGTTTCCACTACCTCCGCCGTGATCGGCTCCTTTTTGTGTGGATATGTTACAGATTTTATCGGTCCCAAAAAAACCTTGCTCTTTGTAATCATCGGATGGATATTGTCCTTGTCTGTGGTTATATTCATCGCCGACCGAACCATCTTTTGGATTATTGGCTCTTTGGTGGGAATTTTTTTAGGATCAACTTGGACTGCCTCCCGGCCACTTCTGACCAGCTTGGCACCAAAGGAAGTTTTGGGTCAGTTTTTTGGTTTATATTCGTTATCAGGAAAGACCGCTGCCATCCTGGGACCAATCATCTGGGGATTTGTGATCCTCTATTTTAAAGCCGATAAAATTGTAGTTCAAAATGTGATTTCTTTCCTGAGAAACTTGGGTCTTGCCTTCAACGATCAAGTGATCTCGACCATCCAGTATCGTTTTGCTGTAGGGTCTTTAGTAGTAATGATGATCTTGGGTTTGATCATATTTCTAAAGGTCCCGGATAAATTCAAAATAGAACGTGCGGAGTAGCGAGATTCGTCTTTGCGGTAATCCAATTCTGCTGCTCCAAAATCGGAGGAATCTTGACATCCTGGCATGAATACGTGGGCGTGTCCCACATACATTCCACGGATTCAGATGGGTCTAAGTCTGTTCCGGAGATTATCAGGATCGGGCAGAAGACCGGCTTGGATTTCCTTTTTTTCTCCGACCATATGACCCTAAGATCGCTTCATCAGGGTTTGGAAGGATGGCACGGTAACACGTTTGTCTTAATCGGATATGAGATACACGATAAATCCAGCAGAAATCATTATCTGGCTTTCAATATTGATGAAGTTCTCCCAGGCGAATTCTCTCCGCAAGAATATGTGAAAGAGGTAAATAGGCGAGGCGGTTTGGGGATTATTGCTCATCCAGATGAGACCCGAGTTCTGCCTCAGTTTCCTGCCTACCCCTGGACAGCCTGGGATGCAGAAGAATTCGACGGGATCGAAATCTGGAATCAGATGTCCGAATGGATGGAGGGAATAAACAAGCTTAATATGCTCAAAATGTTTGTCTCTCCCAGAAGGTATCTTACCAGCCCCACTCCGAAGACTTTGAGAATATGGGACCAGTTAAATAAGCAAAGAAAGGTCTTTGGGACAAGTGGGGTGGATGTGCACGCCTATCCGTATGGAATTGGTCCATTCAAATTGATAATTTTCCCTTACGAGGTTCAATTCAAATCCTTAAGAACCCATTTGCTCTTGGAAACACCGTTGTCTTCGGATGATCAGATCGCCAAAAAACAAATCATCGATGCTCTGAAAAATTGCCAACTTTTCATCTCCAATTACCGCTGGGGAGATGCCAAAGGATTCTCCTTCTATGCGGAAAGCAAAGACCGGATCGCCAAGATAGGAGAGAGCATAAGCTCCCAGGACAATGTTACCTTCATTATTAAAACCCCGCAGAAATGCCGGATCAAACTCCTCCGGGACGGAACAACGATTTCTGAGGGCGTCGGTAAGGATTTGGAGTATTCTTGCCAGAAACCAGGCATTTATCGTGTAGAAGCATACAAGGGAAAAAAAGGATGGATTTTCTCCAACCATATCTGGTTAGTTTAACATGATCTCACCCGTTAGTCAGGGGTACCTTTACCCCTGACCATGTTAGCACAGGATAAGGTATTCTAAAAATTGTAGATCAGCCCTGGCGTCCATACGGATCCGTAGGATAGCCTGGTCGACAAAAAAGATGAATTAGGGTTTAGCAATAAGATTAAAACGATGCCTTTGACGAGAGAACAAAAGGATATAGTGGAAGGTGTTGGAAAGCCAATGCTTGTTTTGGCAGGACCAGGAACAGGCAAAACGGAAGTCTTAGCCCACAGAATTCTGCATTTATTGCAGAAGAATTTAGCATCAAAAAAGGAGATTATTGGTATCAGTTTTACAACCAAGGCAGCAGAACAGATGCGAAACAGACTCGTAGAGCTTGGTTTGGCAATCGAAGATCAGCCATTGATATGCACATTGCATTCTCTTTCTGCCAAAATGCTTAAAGAAAAAGGCAATGAAATAGATCTACCTGAAGAATTTCTAATTGCAGATAGCTATGAGGCATCTCTTGTGTTAAGTGATGCTATCTTTGATATTGATCCAAAAGTAATAGGCGAAATAAAGGAATACTCAAAAAGAATCTTGCTATTAAAAGCAAATCAGAAACGGCCAGATGATATTCCAAACGGTTTATTTAAGAAGATGTATATGAGATACCAAAAGCTATTACGATTCCATTCTGCTTTGGATTTTCAAGATTTGATATTGGAGGCTTGCAAACTCCTGGAAATATACGCTCCAGTCAAGAATTTCTATCAGGAAAGAAGTAAAAATTTATTGGTTGATGAGTTTCAGGATATAAATAAGGCTGAGTACTCCCTACTTAAATTACTTGCTGATAGAGGAACTGGGCTTTTCGTAGTTGGAGACGACAAACAAAGTATCTATGGTTGGCGTGGAGGAGATACTAAAATTCTTCTAGGATTTACTCGAGATTTTGTTGGGGCAATTGAAAAACCAATGACAGTATGCTTTCGTTGTCCAGAGAAGATTATAAGAGGTGCTGATGAATTTATCAAACGAAAGCCGCCCCTAATTCCTCTTCAGAAAGATTCGGAGCCGATTGGAATTCTTGATTGTAAGAGTGATGTTCAAGAGGCAACATATATTTCCGACTGGATTAAAACTGGCATCAAGCATAATGAATACTCACCTAAGGATATAGCCATCCTATACCGTGGTGAAGATATTGCAGATAAGATTGCTGAAAGTCTTACTGACGCAGGTATTCCTATAATAAGACCTTCTCCTGAAGAGACAAAACATGTAAGAGAATTTATTGCTTGCCTAAGACTTATTGTTGACAGACGTGACAGTTTGGCTTTAAGGGTATGTCTAGCATCGAATTTAGCTAAGGGTATTGGAAGCAAAGGCATAAAGAATATCCGGGACTATGCAGAAACTAATGAATGTTGTTTGTGGGATGCATTGATAATCGCCCAAAATAAAGACTCTTTTAACAGATGGCATAAACCTTTGAAGGCTTTTAATCAACTTTTTGAATATTTGTCAACACTCACTACTAAAGTAGAGTTAAATAAGTTACTTTATGAGGTAGCAAAATCCTTCGGCTATGAAAAAGAGCCAAGAATAATAGAAATGGTGAAGAAATCTGAGCAGATACCACCTGTGCGGAGTTTATATGATTTCATCCAGGAGATCCGAGGCTTAAAGGGAGAGAAAAGTGCTGATCCCAGAAAATCAGGAGAGGAGCAAGTTAATGCTGTATTATTTATCACCATGCACTCTGTTAAAGGGCTACAGCGAAAAGTCATTTTTGTACTCGGTATGGAAAAAGGAAGTTTCCCTCAATTAAATGCAGATGTTGCGGAACAAAGAAGGCTTTGTTATGTGGCCATGACCAGAGCTGAGGAGAAACTCTTTCTGTGCTACGCAAACAAACGCGAGGGAAAATCAGCACAAGGATACAAATTCTATGATAAGTCGTCATTCATATTTGATATTCCTGATTCCTACAGAGAATTTATACGGCCGAATTATTAAAATTTAACCTGTTGGTCAGGGGTACCCTTACCCCTGACCATAATTCCCACGCGACAAAGTATCCTAAAAATTGTAAGTTAACCATGGCGTCCAGATGGATCCGTAGGATAACCTGGTCGACAAAAAGAACTAAATTCTTGGGATCGAATTTACTCTCTCTTGACTTCAACTAAGTTATTGTCTCTTTCCCGGTCAATCAAAATCACGTAAGGGTCGATCCCTGCCCGAACCGGTTTTTTGTCCACTATGATTTCAATATCCGATCGGTTCTGGGTTAATTTATGTTTCTTCAAGTATAGTTCTTCGCCATTCTCTCCAAGAACACCGATGTTGATATAATCATCAATGGGGATTTCGGTTTGGTTGCCGATGCTGTCGGCCCTGAACTTATGGGTAGAAACTGTCAAATTGACTTTGTATTTTTCATTCTCCATTTCTTCATAAGTTGCTGATTTGGCTTCATTCTCCCACAGCGTGATGGTCTCGAAAAGATCAGTAATGAAGTACTGGAGGCTATCGGGTGTGACGGCCTTGAAGGCGTTTACGACATCCAGAGATATGGGAAACACATCTTCGGTGTGCCCATACTCCTCCACCACTCTTCTCAGAGCCCTGTTCACCCTATCCTCACCAATGTAATCCTGCAGTGCATACATCAAGACTGTGCTTTTAGGATAGTTCAGATAATACTGATCTGCATAACTCCTCATCAGGGGTCGTTCGCCGGCAACGTCTTTTTTCCGTCTTGCCAGATACCTGTTCATCTCTTTTTTCAAGAGCTTCCGCGATATGTTCTTCCCGTATTCCTTTTCCAGACACATAACCTCAACATACTGGGCCATGGTCTCGGTCAGCATTTCGGCACCTTCGGCTTCCGCAGGCTTGACGATATATGCCCACCATTGATGGGCCATTTCGTGTGTACAGACGCCGAACACCATGTCGATTTCACCGGTGTCTTCGAGGTTGCTGATGAACCCGGCATCCTCGCGCCAGGTAAAGAGTGTGGGCTGGGAACGGGCCCCAAAATGAACATAGTTAGGTATTTGAGCAATTCGGACGAATCGGTAGGGGAAGGGACAGAAATTCTTGGTGCAGTAATCGAAGGATCGCTTCACACCCTTGATCATGCGCGGCACATTGTCGGGATACCCCCTATCATAATAAACCTCAATCTTGATCCCTTCATATTCGTCTTCGGCCACTTCGTATTCCGAGGAAGCAAACACAAACTCATTAGCCATGGGACCTTCAGACTTGTAATGGAAATAACTTCTACCATTCTCCGTCCATTGCTTGATCAGGTTCCCGTTAGAAACAACCTTCTGAGGACCGCTCGTGCTGATAACGGCCTCATATTCAGCAAGGTCGAACCGCAACTCGCAGACTGACTTACTTGCTACCTCCAAGGGGGGACTCTTGGGTTTTTTCGGGAGACCGAACTTCTCCCGATCTCTTTCCTTCTTAAGCTCCAGGTTACGGACGTATCCGATGAGCGGAAAGTAGTCGGGGTACTCCGATGTGAGAAGAAAACAGGTTCCTTTCCGGGCAAGCTCATTCTTCGGATTGTTCTCAGTGAATCCCTCTGCCCGGGCCATGAGGTCGAACTCGAGTCGGATTTCCGATCCAGGGTTCAAAGGATTCTGGAGTTCGAATATGCGAAAGCCATACTCCCGACCGTGATGTGTGAGCGCAGCCGACGGCGAGAATTCGAGCCTGTTGATTTGTGTGATGTGCTGATCGGAGAGATTGACTAATACCTCGTCAATCTGCTGATCCGTCTTGTTCTTAAGGATATAATGCCCTTTGAGGGAGGCTTTCCTCTCTTCGGGGAATATGTCCACTTGAAGATTCACCCTGACCATTTTTGGCTGGGGAGCGTTCTTGTACTGCGCATATTTCTTTTCGTAATCTGCCTGTATTCGTTTTCTCTCGTTTCTTGACGTATATTGATTCAGAATGTATTTATTATAAGAAATGTACCCGCCCGTTGCCAGGAACAGGACCAGCAAGATACCCAATGCCCAACCAAACTGTCTGTTCAGTTTCTGTAGTCCCACCCTCAATCGGAATTTCAGGGCCGTTTCGTTGCTACGGCGCCATAAAAGTGATGTCAGGATACCGAGGATGCCTGCGAAGGAAAGCCAGTAGATCGAGTACCAGATTATAAGGAGGCCGTAATGTCCGAACCCGTTTAGGTTGGAATAGATAAACGGAGGCAACTGGCCGTATCGGAACAAGAAATTCTCTGCCTTTAAAACCTCGAAGATGATCAGATCGGCGGCTACAAAAAGTGCGGAGATGAAGAAGCCAAGGATTTTGTTACCGACCAGGTTGTGGATGAAAAAGACGATAACCGTCAAAAACCAGAATTTCAGCAGCGTGATGCCGAACAGGTGCCTGAAGTAGAGACCCAATTCGATGTCGGTGTAGCCGAAGCCGATCACCTGCGTGACGATCCCCGTAAGCATGGCGAGGATGACGTAGAGGAGCTGGATAGACATCATGGTGAAGAGCTTAGAAAGATATGATCCCGTTCTCGCCAAATGATAAGACCGCCGAAGAAGATGGTGAGTGGAATCATGTAGATCCAGATATGCATGCTTTGATCCAGAAACCGTGAAGTGAGGGGGTAAACGTTATCTCCCATAGGTCCGGCATTTAAGGCAAAATTCACGACCAGCTCGCCCATAGCCATGAAGGTCAGGATGAGGAAAGCGGGGTGGAAGACGATTCTCTTGAATTCTCTGAGGACCAGGTGGAGGCACTTTTTCAGTTGGAAAGGAAAAGCATCGTCGATGATCGTTGGCCGGATTGTTCCCAGTGCACGGACACCTTGGAATTCGATATGTTCGACGTCGGTTCGTTTTTCTTTCTTCTTTTCTAGGACCGAAACGAATTGAAACCGCTTCCAGGTATAGAAAAGAATGGCCAGACTGACCGCCATCCATATGATTCGGTTCAATATGAGAGGAGCCTGCAGTGGAATTTGGTTGACGTTGATGTCGGCCACCGTCCAGTATCTGGTCAAAATGTCCAGTGCGGAGATGCCAAAGGGGTCCAAGAGGATCTTGGCGGTGTCGTTTTCCCAACCGGTAAAGCCACCCTGCACCGCGCCGTAGATCATAAGGAATCCAACACCTGCCAGATAGGTCATCAACATCCTTCGGCTCAGGGTTGCCAGGGAGAAGAAGATGCTGGCGATGAAGAGCAGGTTTGGAATCAATATGACCACTGCCGGAAGTAGGAACGACGACAGGCCAAACGGGCCGTAATATCTGGGATCGATGACCAGACAGCCTACGACAAACCCCAGGGCGATGCCGGAATAGATAAGAATATTAGCGGTGAATCCGCCAAGAAACCGTCCACCCAGATAGGAAGCCTTGCTCATCGGAATGGTAAAGAAGAAGTCGTGGATCCCAATGGCGAAATCCCGAGTCACCGCGCGCCCCACCATGACCATGGTGAACAGCACCCCGACCACGCTGAAGCGCGCCGTCAGCTTGGCGATGAGGAGGGGCGCGTTGTGCCATTCCTTTCCGATGCTCAATCCCATAATGTATGAATTTGGATTGAGATTGGAGGCGAAAAGATATGCCCCGAAAAGCAGCAGAGCACAGAAGATGTAAAAGGAAAGACTTTGCAGATTTCTTTTGAATTCGGCCAGATAAATGCTTAAAAACATGAATATTGACCTCGTGTAGAAGTGACTGAAGAAAGCAAAAATCCAAAGTGATTATAGCCATTCATATTAATGATCTGTCTTGTATACCTTGGCCATCTTAGAGGCCTTTAGTTCGCTTGGCTTAAATGATAGAAATACACATCCTCCACCGACGGTTTGATGTTCGAAAATCCGTTTTCAGGATTGGTTTCACTGTAGATACGGATGAACGTCGTGCCTGCGAAGAGTCGTGTTGATATCACATCGTACTTCTCTTCGTGCTTGGGTAGCTCACCCTTTGGGATTTCTTTTTCCCAAATCTTTCCTTTTAGTTGCGACATGGCGTCCAGGGTGTTCTCTTTTAGAATGATTCTCCCCTTGTCTATGATGGCCATGTTCATGCACAGATCGCTCACGTCATCAACGATGTGTGTCGAGAGAATGACCACAATGTTCTCGCCGATTTCGCTGAGCAGGTTGTGAAAGCGGACCCGCTCTTCCGGGTCCAGTCCGGCGGTCGGCTCGTCGACGATGATCAGCTTGGGATTTCCGATAAGCGCCTGGGCGATGCCGAAGCGCTGCCTCATTCCGTTGGAATAGGTGCCCAGTTTTTGCTTCCGCTCATTCCAGAGATTGACCCGCTTCAGGAGTTCTTCGACCTTCGCCTTTCTTTCTTTTTTGTCTCTAACACCTTTCAGTAGGGTAAAATGATCCAGCAGATTGTAGCCTGTATCCTTGGGATAGAATCCGAAATTCTGGGGCAGGTAACCCAGCACCTTTTTGACTTCGCTTTTTTGTCTTAGGACATCGATGCCTTCAAACGATATTTCGCCGGAATCGGCTTCCTGCAGCGTGGCAATGGTTCGCATCAAGGTGGATTTCCCAGCCCCGTTGGGACCCAAAAGGCCGAAGAGTCCAGTAGGAATGTCTAAGGAGACATCGTCCAAGGCCACAACGCCGTTGGCATAGGTTTTGGAAAGATTGTTAATTGATAGTTCCATGATTTTTTATCCTCCTATATTTTCTAAGTCCATTCTAATATCCGTCCAAAATATCAGACAGTGGATTCTCACAAATGTTGCATGCCTTTTTACCCTTTTTAGGTTTCTGCCTACCCCACTTGAAAGCGTCCCACAAGTATCTTTTTTCATCGTAAATAATACCAGCGACAGCAAGGATATTCGTGAGCTTCTCTATTCGGGTGCTTCAGCATTTCAGCTCCAGCCTCTTTTCCTGAATCTCCTTCGAGTGTTCTTCTGTCTTCGTCACTATCCATTGTAACGGCTTAGTCAATATTTTGTTTCACAGAATCTAAGGATGGAGGGCCCGCAGGAAGGAGCGAGGCGTGCTCCAATGACGACTGACATCATAAAGAGAGCAGCAGGGGAGAAGCATCGGGCATCGGCTCTTCCAAACTTGCCAGAAAAGTTCTAAAATCGTCCACGAACCGAATCTTCATAGAAGATGAACTACAAACGAAGAATAGGGAGCCCGAAATTTTCGATTTGTCTTTCCAGAGATTTACTATCTAGAGTATATAAAACAGCATAAAAAGAGGAAACACCACACAATACAATGTTAGCTAAGTCCTCGGTGTTATTTACCGATTAGTATCTGGTGCCTTCTCTTGTTCGGACAGACTATTAGGCTGATAAGACTGTGCAAATCTTTCTTCAGGATTTGATAGAAGTACACAGCTGTCCGCAGGCGGCCTGGATGTCTTCGCCTTTGCTTTTTCGCAAGGTGACTGTGGGACAACGGGGATAAAGATAATCCCTAAAGGCAGTAATCTTTTCCTCAGAAGGTTTTTCGAAGGGCAAATCGGGGACGGAATTATAGGGTATTAGATTGATCTTGCAGGGAATCCCTCTCACCAGCTTTGACAGTTCCAAAGCATCTTCTTCGGAATCGTTAAAGTCTTTTATCAAAACGTATTCAAAGGTAAGCCTCAATTTCTTCTTTTTGGCATAATATTTGACGGCTTCTAACAGGGTGTTCAAGGGGTATTTTTTGTTTATGGGCATCAGTTGGCTTCTTTTTTGGTCGTTGGGGGCGTTGAGTGAAATAGCCAATCTTATTCTCCAGGTTAAGTCCGCCAACTTCTTTATCATGTTGGGTATGCCCACAGTGGATAGGGTAATTCTTTTGCCAGCGAAAGAGAGACCCAGCTCGGAGTTGACGATTTTCAAAGCCTTGATGGTATTCTCATAGTTCAAAAGGGGCTCCCCCATGCCCATGAGCACCACATGAGTGGGTCTGTGATCCTTCAGTGCTAAGATTTGATCCACAATCTCGCCAGGGGTTAAGTTTCTTTTAAAGCCCATCTTCCCAGTAGCACAAAAGGCGCACCCCAGAGGACATCCCACTTGGGTGGACACACAGATGGTAGTTCGGTCATCTTCCCACATTAAGACCGCTTCAATTCTCTCGCCGTCCCTTAGTTCAAAGAGAAATTTCTTCGAAAAGTCAAGCTCGGAAGTTTGCGCCTTGATTAGTCTTATGGTATCTATACATGCGATGGAGCTTAGCTTTTCCCGGAGGCTCTTGGAGAGATCAGTCATCTGGCTGAAATTAGTGCTTCCTTTATCATAAATCCACGAAGCCAGCTGATTGGCTTTATAAGTTCTTTCTCCCAATTCCTCAAGCAGTTTTTCCAAGTCGTCTATCCAGAGCCCTTTCAGATTTATCTTCTCTTTCATATAAATTGTCCGCAGCCCGATGCCTGCCGACCGCTGCAAAAATGGTAAATTAAAGCAGCGGATTTTTTTTGTCAGGTTCGTCAGCTAGTTCTATGAATTCGCTGGGCACAAATTCACCCAAAACCACGACTCCCATATCATAGAATTTTGTTCCGTTTTGAAAAGCTTCTTTTGCCTTTATGATGAAAACTATTGGGTTTCTGGATCTTCTTCTCCCCACTTGAAATGCCTCTTCTTTGCTTTTGCTCAAATGAACGTATCTTCTTTTCATCGGTTTTAAGCCTTCAGCTAAAATTGTCTTTTTCATGGCCGGACTTGTCCCATGGTATAGATATTCCAGAGGTTCCGAGGGTTCAACGTCAAGCTGGACTTGGATGGAATGACCATATCTTGCTCTGATTTTATCTCCCTTTATCTCAAATCTTCCTTTGGGGCAGTTTTTCACTACTTTTTCTACATCAGACAATTGAACGTCCCCATACCGATTTTGGAGCACGACAAGTAGATCCTTTGTATTCACAAAACCGAAAGGATCGAGTTGCAGTCCAAAATTTTCAGGCTTATGTCTTAACACGAAGCTCATGAATTTTGATATTCCGACGTATCTATACATGGTCTTTGTTATCTCAACAAATCCTTTTTAGATTCCAAAACATCCTTTAATTCGAATAATAAGCGATTTTTTTTCTTCGTCAACCATAAAAGGTGAAAAATTTGCAATGAAACACTATTGAGAAATGGAGCCTATTACATGATCAAGGCGGGATATGATCCAGGAGGCATGATTCAACTTTTTAGGAGATTTAGGCAAACGGAGAAAAGAAGAAAAAACACATTTTTGGTCAGTTCTTAGTTTCTCATCCACCATCACCTGATCGAACAGCTGGGGCGGAGGAACACAGTAAGTCCTTCAATCTGGGTGAGAAAAAACTGGTTTTTGGGGGAGAAGAGTATAAAAACATTAAATCAGGATTTGGGTGAATTTCCCAATTGAGCAGAAACAACATTTTTCTGTGATCTGAGAGCTTTTGTTCTGATACCAACCCCAATGATTGACATCGGATCCGGGTTCATCTTTAGGGGGATCTGCGAGTTACGCTATTTTGTTGCCAAATTAAAAAGGCGTCCCATTAAAGCTGGGACGCCTTTCTGATTTCTTTTTAACTTTTACCAGGGATCCCCTGGCAAAGGATCGGGACCAGCCTTATAGAGATAATCTATTAAGTACACAATGTCCTCAATGTCAATTATCCTATCTGGTCCGTTCATATCAGCCGATATGGGGTGTGGGGGAGGTAAACCGCCTTTAAACAGGTAATCGAAAAGGAAAACCACGTCTGCGCTGTTGCGTATGCCATCAAAGGTTACATCTCCAGGCCAATACTCAATCACAGGAAAATCCCCTAAGACGAACTGAGGAGCATAGCCTAACGGCTCATTGCTGACAAATGTATAGTGATTTACAGGGGGAAAGAAACTAGTGTCCACTGTCACCAAATCAGTCTTACCGTACACGGTAAAACACAAGGTGGTAAAAAGACCTCGAGCAGGAGGAATTGGAGGTTCTGATACTGGAATCCCTCCGATCATCACTTTGTTTGACGCAGTGTCTGGGTTGACTATTCTGTATTCAAGCTCCTCAAATACGCTTTCCCTAAAAGTAACGGAATCAAATGATACTGGTCCGGACCAGTGAAAAGGTAGGATCATGGCCCCCACCTCATCATCGTTTACAACCTGAATATGAGCGTAGAATATTCCCGGACCACTGGGCAAAGGATAATAGGCGCGGTCGGGGTAGAATGAAACCGAATCTGGGCCTCCAGGATCATTGGGATCTTCCTCGCTTACCAAGGGGAACTCTCCTCTACGGAACCGTGGCACATAGGTTACCGAATCTTCTGTGCTAAACAATAGATGTTCTTCTGGAAGAGGGGAATTGGCAGTAGTATCAATGATCAGGGTGCCGATATCGGTGGTGGAAAAATATAATTTTACCAACATTCCTCTACCCTCAGGTATAGGCGGCTGTAGTCCCACATCCGCAGTAACCAGGAACTTTTTGTTGGGGTTGTCTATGCTTACATTTTTGTCCCCCACATAGCTGATCCTGCTTCCGAAAAAGCTGGTGGAATCGATGGTGGCAGGACCTGTCCAGGTCAGGGGAATTTGTAATGCAATAACATAAGCATCGTTTCTAAAATATACCGGTATGGCAACCTTCCCCACTTCAGGAGGCTCTGGGACCAAAAAGCCCCTGGAACTAAAGAAGACCGAATCTGGTCCGGCGGGATCATTAGGATCCTGGTCTGCAAAAGTGGAGTTGAAAAGCGAAACCAAAAGGATCATGATTCCCAACAATAAAACCAAAAATGACTTTTTCATCTTTTCCTCCTTAATTTATAGCGTCACCAAGAGAAGCATGCTCAACAAAATGTTTGCTTTCCACGAAAAACATCTGCTCAGACAAACTCATTAGCCGAGAGAACAAATCCGATCCTCTCTAACATAAACTCTAAACCTAATATAAACAAACCGGAAACATAGTCAAGAGAAATTTTTACATTTTTTTTCATTAATTGCAGGTTAAAAGATCTTGTAAAAGGGTCTTTATTTACTATATTATGAGCGCAACAGATTAAGGTAACAGCTAAGAATGAAAGCATTACGAGGGGTTTAAGTGAAAAACCAATGTCGGGCCATAACATTAAAAGGGAAAAGATGTAAGAGAAAAGCTCTGTCCAATGATAAATATTGTAAAGTCCACCTGCGTCTCGCACTTCGCCCCAAACAGAAAGAGTTATCCTTACCCAGGAGTCCATCTCTCTGGGTTCCAGTGGCTTTAACCATAATATTTGCCCGTTTGAACGTTTATCTTCTCATAAATGTGTCAGGACCTCAGTTCCTAAGATCCTGCGGAGTGCACCGTGCGGTGCACACCTGCGGACTGGACACCTTTTTAAGCATCGGTCACCAGGATTCCGCCAAAGGTGTGAACCGTCCGGCTCGCCCCAAAGGCGGGAGAGTAAAGCTCCTGACGGAGATATTATAACTATTAACATGAAATTACGGTATTAATAAGCAGGAGGAGGGAAATATGAAGCAAGAAAACCAGATGATCGCAGTTTGTGGCTTGGACTGCAACGGATGCGGCATTTTTCAAGCAACAAATGATCCCCAAAGAGCACAAAAAATTGTAGATTGGTTCAAAAAGGAAAGAAATGAAGAGGTAAAGATAGAGGATATTCGTTGCTTGAACTGTAGAGGTGATCGAACAAAACATTGGTCTCCCGACTGTTGGATACTTCAATGCTGTGTTGACAAGAAGGGATTGGAATTCTGCTATGAATGTGAAGATTTTCCTTGCGACAAACTTAGCCAGTGGGCCAAAACAAGCAAGGGATATGAAGAAGCTTTAAATCGACTCAAAGAGATGAAAAAGAAATGAAGAGGCCATTTCTTGAAGAGAGAAAAATTATGGAGACTATTGCAGGATTGCCTAAGAGTTCTTTCACCATCCTTGATTTTATAGAGACGTTCAAGCAGTTATTTCCGGATCAGTGGCAGAGACTGGTTGAAAGATATGGTCTGTTTGGCCAGAGGAAGAGATATACCGTGGCGACATACCTTGCGAACAGGCTTTATCTTCATTCGCATAAATCCGAGTCTTGTTTGGAGCCATTTCAAAAATACAGAAAGGGCGGAATGGGAGACTATCGCCGAGCAACCAGGGAGGAGAAAGAATCCTTTGGAAGCCTCTGGATAGCGATTTACCGTAAGATAAAAGAAGGATGAATAAAAAATAACGTGCTTCTCCATTTTAGTTGTAGGCCTTCTTGAGAGAGAAAAGACCTTAAGGACTTAAGGAAGTTGACATTTTAAGAACCGCACCTCCGTCCCCCTCTCCATTTCATGGAGAGGGGGAGATAGGGGGTGAGGTGAAAAAACTAAATTTCTGTTGTCACAGAACATAAGCTCATACATTGGCAACTCTTTTGGAGCACAGCCAAAACCAATAGATTGACATGGAAGATAGGATTGCGATGATAGAGGAAATAAGTATTGACACCAAGATAAAATTGAACAATAGCGTTGAAATGCCCATCTTCGGATTAGGCACATATCAAACTCGGAGTGGCAAAGAAACACAAGCGGCTGTCCTTTATGCCTTAGAAGCTGGTTATAGACTTATCGACACCGCCAAAATCTATGGGAACGAGAAAGATGTTGGAGAAGTTGTCAGAAAAAGTGGCATTCCACGGGAGGAGGTCTTCATTACTACAAAATTATGGAATTCCGACCACGGCTACGAAGCCGCTATTGCTGCTTGTGAAAAAAGCCTCAAAAGTCTTGGCCTTTCCTATATCGACCTCTATTTGATTCATTGGCCTGTAGAAGGTCTCCGAAATGAAACATGGAGAGCTATGGAGACACTGCAGAAAGAGGGGAAATGCCGGGCTATTGGTGTAAGCAATTACATGATTTGGCATCTGGAGGAGCTTTTGAGGAGTTCATCGACTGTTCCTGCAGTTAATCAGGTTGAATTTAGTCCGTATCTTTATCAAAAGGACCTTTTAGAATTCTGTCGTTCTCATAACATCCAATTAGAGGCATATAGTCCTCTCACCAAGGGGCAAAAGCTGAGTGATCCCAAACTTGTGGCCATCGCATCAAGATATTCCAAAAGTCCCGCTCAAATGCTCATCCGCTGGGTGTTACAACATGGTGTCATAGTCATACCAAAGTCATCCAAAAAGGAAAGGATTTTTGAGAACGCAGACGTTTTCGATTTTACAATCTCTCCGGAAGACAAAAGCGTTCTGGATTCTTTTAATGAAAACTTACGCACAAGCTGGGATCCTTCTACGGCTTCATAAAATTCTTGCTCCTCTAACATAAATGAACTCTGAATCATAGTGTTTAGGATGTGACTATGCCTGTATGGATAATGTTGGGTGGAATATTGTTTCCTGTTCTTTTTATTCTTTCCTCATGGATAAGTGCAAAATCTGGGAGATTTGGCAACAAGTTCGTGAGAACGTCGATCATACTTACAGGCATAGTATTTCTTGCAGGTATGATTTTTGGCCTTCCTTTTGTTCACCAGCCAAGATTATCAAATATCCATCTGCGGTTTTTTGTGGGGGTACCTTTGACTATACTTGGAATGGGCTTTAGAATGCATCCTCTGATATATTTCAAAAAAATGAAGACTCGACCAGACCTTCTCACATCTAAATGGGTTCTCACCCTTCACGGACCAGCCTGTTTCGTTACAAGTGGTCCATATCGCATTGTAAGGCAGCCTCAGTACGTTGGGGGTATAGTTTTTATCATAGGCTGGTTTTTAATCTGGGGTGGACTTTATAGCTTTTGCATATTACCGATTTTGATCATCTTCATATTACTCTGGGCTCCCATTGAAGAGAAATATATTTTGGAAAAGTCGTTCGGCAATGAATACAAGGAGTATAAGAAAAAAGTGGGAATGTTTTTCCCAAAAGTAAGAAGGAAATAATGAGTCATCGGACACAAAAAATTGAACCTTTTCGTTCACATTCCGTCTAATAGAGCGAATCTGATCTTCCCGGCTAATCGGGACAACCCAAATCGCTTTCGGCAATTTCAGATACATGCAAGATATTGTCTAAAATCGGGACATAGCAGTGAAACCAAGACAAATCAGACCAATAGCAATATGTGTTTTCAGAGATAAGGACAGGCTTTTCTTGATGGAGTGCTATGATCCTGCCAAAAAGGAGATATTCTATCGTCCGCTGGGAGGTGCCATTGAGTTTGGCGAACACAGCCGCGAATCTATCGTTCGCGAAATTCGAGAAGAGATAGGGGCGGAAATCGAGGATTTAACTTACATTGGTATGATCGAAAACCTTTTCGTTTATGATGGCAAACCAGGACACGAGATCGTATTGGTCTATGAGGCGAACTTTGTTGATTCGCATCTATACCAGGTGGAATCGTTAAGATGTCGAGATGATGGTGAGGAATTCGTTGCCGTGTGGAAACCTATAGCCGAGTTTCGGGCTGGAAAGTCTCCCTTATATCCAGAAGGCCTCCTTGACCTGCTGGACGAGAAGACAGTCAGACGCCCGAACTTTTGACAACTCCAACTTAGCTGTTGACTAAATGTATCCCGAGCGTACGATAAGAACTGCAGCGTGTGCCTTCGCCGCTTCCCAAATTCGAGCAGCTCATAGGCGACGACTCAAAGATCAGAAATTTGATAGATGAAGACGAATGGTGTAGAGTCACGAATAAAAGAAGCATTACTTGATGAGGGAGCATCACTTGTTGGTTTCGCTGATTTGTCCGAAACTCCAGCGGATGCCCGTCATTCCATGAGATTTGCCGTGTCGATTGTTGTGGCATTGAATGCTTCTATCATTGAGAATATATGTGCCGGGCCGACCCAGGAATACTACTCTGAATACACCAAGGCTAATGCTCTGCTCTCACATTTGGGACAGTTAACTTGTAGTATATTGAGAGATCATGGACATCAGGCAATTCCAAAAGCGCCCACAGGAGTGGGAATCGATCCCCATACGCAAAGCACGGTTCTCCCGCACAAAACTGTAGCCACACGAGCAGGACTCGGATGGATAGGAAAGTGTGCGCTTCTTGTGACTGATGAATATGGTTCTGCCATTCGACTCACCACGGTTCTGACTGATGCTGAATTGGAAACGGCGATTCCGGTAGATTATTCACGTTGTGGTGATTGTGTGATTTGCGTGAACTCATGCCCAGGAAAAGCACCTTCAGGAAAGAACTGGAATGTTAATGTTTACCGGAACTCGTTCTTTGATGCCTTTGCGTGCGCAAGCGCAGCGAAGGAATATGCGCTCACCAAGATTGGGATTGATGATACCATTTGTGGAATTTGTATCTCAGTTTGTCCCTGGACTATGAGATACATTGAAAGGAAAGTTCACCACTGAGGAACGAATAGACAGACTCCGTTCTTAACCTCGCTTCGTCAAAATCTATTCCTCGAGGACACTTTAAAAAGACGGAACTTTAACTGCCATTTTTCGTTTAGTGATAAGGAGAATAACATATGACTTATCATACCGGCTACGAGAAGAGTGCGCATCTATATGATTTGTTTGACACCAAAGAAAATATCGAGTTCTTTCTTCATTATGGCTCCGAGGCAAAAGAGATCCTTGATATTGGTGCGGGGACCGGACGCATCGCTTTCCCGATTGCTGAAAAAGGTGTCAATGTTTTCTGTGTTGAAACCTCGCCGGCCATGAGAAGGCAATTGCTCAGAAAGCTATCTGCACGACCCGATCTCCTGGAACACCTCTGTTTGGTAGAAGGTAATGCCATGTCCTTTGATTTGGGTCGGACCTTTCCGGCAGCTTTCCTTTCCGGTAGCTTTGATCATTTTCTGAATGACCAGGAACGTTCGTCATCGTTGCTCAACATTGCCAGACATCTGAACCCAAAAGGCAAGTTGGTTTTCGATGTCTTCCTGGGATTCATGAAGGACACTCCTTTATCTCCGGCAGGTGTTGTGAAAAAAGGAAATATGGAATATCGTCGTTTTGTGGGAGGCAAGCTTCTTCCGGATGAAACCAGAGAAACGATACTTGTTTTTGAGGTATATCAGTCTGGCAAGTTGATAGAACGAGTTGAAGAAAGATCGCTGGTAGGGGTAATTGATCGCGAGAAGCTCCATCGTCTCTTAGGAAAGACTGGCTTCGGGGTGCAGCGGGAATTTGGCGATTATGATTTTGCCAATTTTCAAAATGGGCATTCACTACTGATAATAGAAGCTGTTAAGAAGAATTAGAGGGCATGTCACGAAGAAGCTTTTACAGGCAAACGCTTGTGATGCCAATTAAGAGAATATAATGAGAAAGTATTTTGTCTATTTGTTGATTTTCTCAATCATCGGTGTTGGTGATTCTTTTGCTTCATCTCTGGACATCACGTACCGGGGTTATGGCATAAGCATAGGTAATTCAAAGAGAATAAACGGCATGCGCCTTAATCTTGTTGACAGTGGAGTTGAAAGAATAAACGGACTCAATTTAACATTCTGGAAGCCAAAAGATAATCCCTATGCCGTAATGAATGGTTTTACCTTCGGACTGGTAGCGCCGGCAGCTAAAGAGCTAAACGGTCTTGCCTTGGGCGGGGTTGCGGTGGTGGGTGAGAAAATAAACGGCGTTGCTTTTGGGACAATTGGGCTGGCGTCTGATACAGTGCGTGGAATAGCCATCGGAGGCATCGGGATGGCGTGTGGAAGCATAGATGGTATCGCTTTTGGATCGGTTGGACTTGCGGATTGGAGTATAAACGGAAT
>SMTZ1_10001410_pt1 | contig 33538 bp, 23 predicted proteins | sample DeeMarSWOR136_30_FD_25667 | JGI IMG/M metagenome (IMG submission 25667) | reverse complement strand
TGATAGTATTTATTTATTTCTTGTCTTCTTGTGTTTTTTTCTTTTACTTTTAACAGTTCATTTGTCTTAAAAGCCCGATTTTCTTTTAAAGAAAATAATTCTTTTTCAAATTTATCTATCTCTTTTAGATAATTTGAAAGATTCGCATTTGAAAGTTTATCATTAATTGTATTTACACTTGCTCCAAGGTCTTGAATCGATGCAGAGTCTCCACTAAGTAAATTAACAGTCAAACTTTTAAAATCATCAGGTAGTTTTTCTTTTAAAACTTCCAGAGCACGTTTTGTATAAGCAGTGATTAAAACTTTTTTCCCTTTGGCTAAGAAATGACAAATAAGATTGGCAATAGTATGTGACTTACCCGTTCCAGGAGGACCTTGTACTAATACTTTGTTGTTTCGATTCGCTTTTTTGATAATTTCAATTTGCTCATCATTATATTTTTTCGGAAAATAAATTAAATCATTTTTATTAGAGACTGCTGTCCCAACATCTCCATTATTATTTGGATAGTGCTCATTAAGGTCAATAATATCATCTAATTCACGGATGTTGGTTTCATCCGATTTTTCTATATCGGCTATTATTTTTTCATATAAGGCAGTAAAGCTTCTTGTGTTTCGCTTGCGTAACATTAATGCAGGTGTATAAAAGATTGTTGGTCTTTTGGGAGCATCTTTTGGCTTAATCATTTCATCCTTAAAAAGACCATCTGGACTGAATCTATCAGCAATTATTTGAATAGTATCTTTATTCTGTCTGTCGAAGAGACTTGTTGCAATATTTTTCTCGTTGATAAATTCGATTGCTTTTCTTTCAGCTTCAATAATATCATTGGAATTAAATTGTTCAAATAGATCAATAATTGAATCAGTTTCAATTTGTATATCATTTGATAAGCCAGGTAAAACTGTTATACTTGCATCTCTTTCAAAATTTATCTCTGCTCTTTGAGTTAGAATATGTCGACAAATCAACGGAGATTCATCATTTGCTTTAAAATTTATTAAGCCCAATCCCATCACAAGCTCGTATTCTTCACCAAACTGATCTGATTTATTGTTTATTGAAAATAGTTTTTTGTACATTGAATTTACTTCATTATAGGCTTTATATTGTATTTCATAATTTTTGTATTCTTCCCAATACATTTCTGAATCTTCGAACCACTTGATATTAATGTATTCATCAAATTCTTTTTTTACTTCTGGATTATCCTCCAAATATGATTTATTATTATCATCAATAAAAATGTATTCTTTCAAAGTGGGTAACTCATCTGTATTAAGAATTGATTCTTCTATTATCCATTTTTCTAAATTTGGCGGTAGAAGAGGAAATTTCGGTAATTCAGGCTCTACTGGTTTTGAAATTTTAATCCAATAGCCAGCATCCTCATTGAAATCTTCATCAAGAATACATTCAATTAATTCATTTTTAACAATATCTGATAAATATATTATATCGATATACTGGTTTGGAGCATTATTAATATCTCTTACCGCTTTACTCCTTATCTTTGAAAATTCTAAAAGATAATTAAATACTTGAAGATACTTTTCTTTTTTCATAGCTTCATCCAGTGGTTGGATAAGCGATAATAGTCTTTAATCCTATTTGTTTATTTAATGCCATGTAAAAAACTAATTTACTATTTTGTTTGCTAGCTTTACCAAGGAACAAATTTTGAGAAGATTGTTAGAAAAAACCAAACCTTTTTCTCAAAAATTTTCGCTCAGTTTTCTTTTGGTATCCCAAAGATTCTTTTTAATATATAAGTTTAAATTCTCTGATTCAGAATATCTAGTACCTAACATAAAATTATTCATTTAGAACCTAATTTCCCCCCTCCCCCAACACCCTCACCAACTTCTCTACAGCAGGAATAATCATTAATTCTGTCTGTCCTCGCGGGGCTTTGGCGTTCTTCAGTTTTTCCAGGCTGCTGGCAATCCAGGTGCTATCCGCTTTTTGTTGATTTTCCAGGTATTTAAATGATTCCAGGGCGATGCTTGCAGTGACAGAAAGGTCTTCGGATATCGATTCGATCTCTTTTAGTACCGGCGCTTTTTTAATTGTCATACGCAGGCGCTCATGATTCTCCTTCCAGCGGGTCAGATAGTTTTTAACGCTCTGCGCCTGTCCATTTCCATTGCCGTTATTCGTGAGGAGGCTATCCACCAAATTCCTGAAATGCCTGGCAACTTTGGCATCCGGTCTGGCAGCGTCCACCACCCTGGTCAGCGGGGAAAATTGCGTGTAATAGCGCTGCTCCCCCCGGGTATAAATTTTCACCGGTTCGAGAACATCGACTAAAGTTTTTAGAGCAGTAATATCCGTATTGTTTGTTAACCGCCGCAACATCATCAGGTAATTCTTTTCGTGGGTTAAACCCAATCTTTCCAACTGCAAACTGACGATCTCTAACCTGCGGTACATATCTTCGACATTTTTCACATGTCCCGGAGACCAAAGCCGTTCCGCGATCGCAGCAGTGCGGGGCCAGATTCGGGAATCAATCGTCTCTGCAGAAACAAACTCCGACCACATGGTGGCTTCGCCACCGAGGATCAGCTTTTTTTCTCTTTCTTTAAGAGGAGCGTTTTCAGGAATGGGATCATTAAGGTAATGAAAATCAGTCGATTGAATCAGGTCTATATAATAGCCGTTGGATAAAATTCCCGGGTAACCTTGCACAGCCGATTCATAGAGGGATTGCCTGCCGCGCCAGGAATGAATGACAATATCTTTGGGCAGATCGGAATGAAAAATTTCATCCCATCCGACCATTTTCTTTCCGTATTTTGCCAATATCTTTTGAACTCTTCTGTTGAAATAGCTTTGCAGGGCATGATTATCCGGAATATCATTTGCCTTCATAAATGTTTGAATTTCAGGATTGGCGCTCCAGTGTTTTCCATTGTTTTCATCACCACCAATGTGCATGTATTTGTCCGGAAAAAGCCCACACATCTCCTTGAAAAAATCATCCAGAAACTGGTACACTTCTTCGCGTGCGGGATCCATGACCGGGTCGTGAATGCCCCATTTTCTGCTGATTTGATAGGGACCTGGCGCGCTTGCCAGTTCCGGGTAGCCCACAAACCAACTGGTCGTATGTCCGGGCATATCAAATTCAGGAACCACTCGAATGCCCCGGGCGGCTGCATAATTGATGACATCCTTAATCTGCTCCTGGGTGTAGTAAAATCCGTCGGAACCGAGCTCGTGCAATTTGGGGAACGTTTTGCACTCCACCCGAAATCCCTGGTCCTCAGTCAGGTGCCAGTGAAACACATTCATCTTCACCGCAGCCATACCGTCCAGGTTGCGTTTGATCACATCCACCGGAATAAAGTGGCGCCCGGCATCAATTAACAGCCCCCGCCAGGGAAACCGCGGCTGGTCTTCGATTTTCAGGGCAGGTATGAAATATCCGTTTGAGTCTGCATCCACAAGCTGGAGAAAGGTCTGCAGCCCATGCAGAGCGCCGATGTCTGTTTCGGCAGTTAGCGTAATAACCTGGGGCGATACAGTGATCTGGTAGGATTCATCCTCGTGCAGCACGAGTTCACCCGGGCGATTGCATTGAACGATAAAATCCGTGGTATCCACCGTTGACTCGGCTGTAATTGTGCCCTGCGGGAAAAACAGGCCGGTATTCCTGGATAACCGGCGCAGCGTCCTTGTTACGCCGTGATAAAGCTTATCGCTCACATCGCCCTTTACCGCGACTTTAAACGAGTCCGATAGCCTGAACTGCCCCTCGGTTTGCATCACTTTTGCCGGGACTGGCATCAAATTTAAGCCCATCGTCTTCACCTCACAAAATAAGTTAGTTGTATAAAAAACAGTTGGTAATAAAAAGATGAGTAGAAACGTAATTCTTGCATAGCGTCTCATGTTCTGCCCTTACAATACTTTCATTGATAGGATTTTTCGTACAAAATTTAACAATTAATTCTGAAATCTCCAACAATTTCGACAAAAAATTAATTTTTAAACGATTGAAAAGTTAAGGATTAAGGATAGGAATAAGATAAGAAGATCAAATAGAAAAAAGGTATTTTTTGAATTGCATTTAAAGTTTCCCTGACCTCAAAATCGCAATCACCAGCCATAATCCAAAAATAGCTGCAATTAAAAATCCGATTAGCCCAAAAATTGGAAATCCAAAAATAAACGGTCCCTTGTTGGAATGAACGATAATTGAGGAACCGATAACCAGCGCCGCAATAATCAAGCTGAAAGCGAGCCGATTGCTGGATTTGTCCAGTTCAGTAATCAACCGATCTAATCCACGATGTTCGAAAATCAGATTCATTCTACCCTTTTTTATCTTCCGCAGGATTTGCTTTAGTTCACCGGGCAGAATTTTTACCAGTTCCTCGGTTTCATCCACAAATTGTTTGATCTCTTTCAACTGTTTTTGGGGAATGACAGGCTGAAGCATCAGTTTTTTCGCATACGGTTCAACGAGTTCCATCATGTTAAAATCCGGGTCCAGACTTCTGCCCACGCTTTCGATCGTAGCCAATGCCTTGGACATCAGGACAATATCAGTCATCACAGCAATTCGATGGCGCCGCAGGACTTCGATGAGATTGCTGAACAGTTTTTCTATCTCCAATTGGTTGAGAGGAACACCGTAATAAGTGTCGATAAAATCGTTCAGATCGATTCGGAGCAGGCGCGTGTCTTTTGTCTCGTCGATTACCTCCGCCTCAATAAAAATCTTGATCATCTTGTCAATATTTCTTTCCACGATGGCTAATAGAAGGTTTTGCAGATAGGTTTTTGTCTGCTCATCCAATCGACCGACCATGCCGAAATCTAACGGCGCCAGTATATTATTTTTCAGCACAAAAATATTACCAGGATGTGGATCGGCGTGAAACAATCCCATTTCAAAGATCATTTTTAATGTTGCCAGCGCACCATTCCTGGCAATTATTTTCCGATCTAGATCTTTTCTTTCAGCAAAATCAATTTCTGAAATTTTAATCCCATTAATAAATTCCATCGTTAAAATACTGGGAGTTGTGTACTCCCAATAAACTTGAGGGAGGTAAATTGTATTATCATTTTTAAAATAATTTCGGAACCGATCGATATTCCTGCCTTCACGAACAAAATCTAATTCAGATCGGATGGTTTTTGCAAATTCATCGACAATAGCTTTGGGATTATAAAGTTCAGCTTCGGGGAAATATTTTTCTGTAAGCCCGGCAAGATCATAGAGGATATTAATATCTGTTTCAATAATCCGACTGATTTTAGGTCGCTGAATTTTTATGGCAACAGGCTGACCATTTTTTAATACTGCTTTATGAACCTGTGCCATCGAGGCGGCAGCAATAGGTTTATCTGAAAAAGAAAGAAAAATATCCTCAATCGGCTGTAGCTGAGCAGTAACAATTTCCCTGGCTTGTTCTGAAGAAAAAGCCGGGACATCGTCCTGTAGCTTTTCAAGTTCTTTCACAATTTCCAGCGGAATCAAATCGGGACGCGTACTGAGTACCTGCCCCAATTTGATAAATGAAGGCCCCAAATCCGCTAACGCCATCCTTATTCGCTCCGCTGTTGTCTTATGCTTGTATTTATCTGCTGTCCTGGCTTTTTTTGAAAACTTTTTGCCGAATCTGAAAACGGAATCAAGCTTCAGCCGTTCAGCAATATCATCAAAACCATATTTCAGCAGCACTGAAAATATCTGGCGGAATCTTTTAATATTGCGATAGGTTTTATGAAATCTTGGAATTTGCATTTGTCTGTTTATTTCTCTTTCTGCTTCTTCTTGAGTTCTTCCACTTCCTGTGACAACTTTTCAAAATCTTCTTTGGTAGGAATGCCTAATCTTTCAATCGCTTTTTTTACCTCAGCGGTAATTTTTTCCGAAATAATTTTTTCCTGTTCCTTAAATTTTTGAACATATTTATCAATCGTTTCAGATCGTTTTTCCTTTGCCACTTCGCCAGCTTTAATCAGGTCGTCAACAAAAGCTTCAATTTTCTCACGTCCTTCTTCGAACAGTCCCAATCCGAAAAACACGCCTTTTTTAAAAAATTCGATCATGATATGCCTCCTAATTTGATTTTAATGGTTCACACAATTTTTGCTTTAATGTAGCGATATTTTCTTTTGATGTCAACATAAATCAGAAAAATTTTTAATGATTTGGTAAATCCATTTTTAAAGAATACTTATGTAAGTAGAAAAATTTGTTGCATCTTAGGTGTTTTATGATTATCTTTTATGAAATTAAAATCTAATTTTAATCAACTTCTATATGTTTAATAATTCGATCGAATCCTTCATATCAATCATTTAAACGAAGGATAAAAGATTGAATTACTTCTTTCATAACTAATCCCAACTTTAAAAATAGAATTAATCTCAGGTGGGATAAATTCGGGTAAACACATCATGTCGATCAGGCGAATTTGATTATCACAATACAATTTTTCAAGATTGAGTCGTTTGTTTTGATAAAACGATGGGAAAACATCGATTAGATTCATGTGGAGAAATCACCCCTGAATAAACTCACTATAGAAATCAAATCAAAACTATGTTAAATTCTTACAAATAATAAAATCTTTATATTTGTTGTTTTGTTTTTTCAGTTGGAAAAATCTGTCAAGATATGGAGAAAATTTCATGATTAAAGTAATTGAGATCGTTACATCAATTTTTCTTTTCTTATTTTTAATAGCTTCATGTTCTTCTTTAAAAAAGAAAGACTATCCTATCCAACCTGTCCCGTTCACCGATGTACAAATCACCGATGATTTCTGGAAGCCACGCATGGAAATTAATCGCACGGTTACCATTCCCCATGCTTTCCAGAAATGCGAAGAAACGGGCAGAATGGATAATTTCACCATAGCAGGCGGACTGAAACAGGGCGAGCAGCAGGGTATTTATCCATTTGATGATACGGATATCTATAAAACACTGGAAGGCGCATCGTACTGCCTGATGCTCCATCCTGATCCAAAATTGGACGCCTATCTGGATAGCATCATCACCCTCATCGCTGCGGCACAGGAAGAAGACGGCTATCTTTACACGGCTCGAACCAATAAAGCCGAGCGACTCAAAAACTGGTTTGGCGACAACCGCTGGGAAAAACTTCGAGGTAGCCATGAGCTTTACAACCTGGGTCATTTGTACGAAGCAGCAGTCGCTCATTATCAAGCTACGGGCAAGCGTAACCTGCTCGATATTGCTTTGAAAAGTGCAGATTTAATAGATCAAACTTTTGGTGCAGGAAAGTTGCAAGTCCCGCCTGGTCATCAAGTGATCGAGATGGGATTGGCTAAGCTGTATCGTGTGACAGGTGATGAAAAATATTTGAGACTCGCTAAATTTTTCCTGGATGTTCGAGGCAAAACCCTGGATGGGCGTGAGCTTTGGGGCGAATACAATCAAGATCATAAACCTGTCCTTGAACAGGACGAAGCTGTTGGTCATGCGGTCAGGGCATCCTATATGTATGCCGGCATGGCAGATGTGGCGGCATTGACTGGTGATGTGAGCTATACCCATGCGATTGATCGGCTGTGGGAAAATGTGGTCAGTAAAAAACTTTATATCATCGGTGGAATTGGCGCTACAGGCTCTGGCGAGGCATTCGGCAAAAACTATGAGCTTCCCAATATGAGCGCCTACAATGAAACCTGCGCCGCCATCGGCAATGTCTACTGGAATCATCGGCTATTCCTGCTGCATTGCGATGCCAGATACATCGATGTGATGGAGCGAACGCTGTACAATGGTTTGATCTCAGGCGTTTCGCTGGATGGAAAATTATTTTTCTACCCCAATCCATTGGCTTCGGTGGGACAACATGCCCGCAGTCCCTGGTTCGGCTGTGCCTGCTGTCCTGGCAATGTCACTCGATTTATGGCTTCGGTGCCTGGCTATATTTATGCGCATCGAGAAAATGAAATTTACGTCAATCTTTTCATCGCCAATGAAGCTTCCATTCAAGTAAAAAATCAGAAAGTGAAAATTCAGCAACAGACAAAATACCCCTGGGAAGGTTCAGTTCAAATCACAATCAATCCTGAAATCGAAAATCAAAAATTTTCGATTTTCATTCGAGTTCCAGGATGGGCGCAGAACCAGCCGGTCCCCAGCAATCTCTACCGATTTTTAGATACAAATAATGATCAGCCAATTTTTAAAGTTAATAATGATCCAATCTCGCCTCAAATAAAAAATGGATACGCCAAAATCAATAGAAGATGGAACAGTGGCGATGTTATCGATATAGAAATTCCCATGCCGATCCGAAGAATCGTCGCCCATGATAGTGTGAAAGCTGACCTGGGGAAGGTGGCGCTCCAGCGGGGTCCTATCGTGTACTGCGCCGAATGGCCAGATAATAAAGACGGGCATGTGTTAAATTTATTGCTAAAAGATGAATCTTCATTATCAAGTGAATTTCAAAGTGATCTACTCAATGGCGTTCAAATTATAACAGGAACAGCCATCGCATACAAAATGGGAGAACCAGAAGGAACACTGGAAAAAACTGAACAAGATTTCATGGCGATCCCCTATTACGCTTGGGCGCATCGGGGCAAGGGGGAGATGACCGTCTGGCTGGCACGGGAAGAATCTGCTGTAAAACCGCTGGGTCGCCCAACTATCGCATCGCAGAGCAAGGTGACAGTTTCGTTCGGCCACAATCCCGAAGCGATCAATGATCAAATGGAGCCGCAAAGCTCAATCGATCACGAAGTGCCGTTCTTTCACTGGTGGAACCATAAAGGCACGACCGAATGGGTGCAATATGATTTCCAGCAGCCCGAAGAGGTCTCCACGGTTGAGGTTTATTGGTTCGATGATACTGGAATTGGTGAATGCCGCATTCCCCAATCATGGAAAATTCTTTACAAATTGGGAGATGAATGGAAGCCAGTTTACACCGAAGACCAATATGGCGTGGAGAAGGATAAATTTAATAAAGTTGTATTTGAAACCGTCAAAACCACAGCGCTCCGATTGGAGATTCAATCCCAGCCTGATTTTGCTGGCGGGATTCATGAGTGGGTGGTTAGGTGATTGGGTAACTTGGTGACTGGGTAATTCGGTAACTGGGCAATTAGGTATTCAGTTATATCGAAAAATAATCCTTTCAAAAGTTTGCAACCTTTGAAAGGATTGGCTGAATAGATTTAAAATAGCAGAAATATTATAGGAGAAAACATGATCAACTTTGATAATTTAGAAGCCTGGTTCGTCACTGGCAGTCAGCATCTTTATGGGGAAGAGACGCTTAAACAGGTAGCGGAAGATTCAAAAACAATCGCCCAGGCTTTATCTGAGTCGACAAAAATTGCAGTGAAAATCGTCTTTAAGCCTGTTTTGAAAACGCCTGATGAGATTTACAAATTATACCTGGAAGCGAATACATCCCAAAACTGAATCGCCTGATCCCCTGGGCAAATATTGATATGAATTTTATGAATCTCAATCAATCGGCCCATGGCGGACGGGAATTTGGCTTTATCTGCACCCGCATGAAATTGAACCGAAAAGTCATCGTCGGCTACTGGCAGGATGAAGATGTTCAGGAAGAGCTGGCTACCTGGCTTCGGGCTGCTGCTGCCTGGCATGATGCCCAGGGTGCCAAAATTGCCCGATTTGGTGATAATATGCGTGAAGTGGCAGTCACCGAAGGCGATAAAGTCGAAGCGCAACTCCGCCTGGGATATTCAGTGAACGGCTATGGCGTTGGCGAGTTGGTGGAATATGTTGAAAAAGTAACCGATGTGGAGATCGATAAACTGATCACTGTTTATCTCGAAACTTACCAAATTTCCAAGATAGTGCGTGAGAGCGAAAATCTCCAGCATTCGCTCCGAGAAGCTGCTAAAATCGAACTTGGTATGCGGGCATTTTTAGAAGCTGGAAATTTTAAAGCCTTTACTACAACATTTGAAGATTTGTACGGTCTGGAGCAATTGCCAGGATTGGCGGTTCAGCGATTGATGGCAGATGGCTATGGTTTTGGCGCTGAGGGCGACTGGAAAACAGCGGCGCTGGTACGGGCCATGAAAGTCATGGGCGCAGGACTGAAAGGCGGTACGTCTTTCATGGAAGATTATACCTATCACCTCGATCCAGTTGGCGGGATGAAAGTGCTTGGTGCTCACATGCTGGAAGTCTGCGCCTCGATTGCTGATGGCAAACCTTCGCTGGAAATCCACCCATTATCAATCGGAGGCAAAGCTGATCCTGCTCGCTTGGTTTTTAATGTACGAATGGGACAGGCAGTGAATGCCACACTGATCGATTTGGGCAATCGCTTCCGCATGATCGTTAATGAAGTTGAAGTCGTCCTGCCAGATGCGTCTTTACCTAAATTACCCGTCGCACGAGTCCTCTGGATTCCTAAACCCAATCTGAAAATCGCTGCCGCAGTCTGGATTTTGGCTGGCGGCGCTCACCACACTGGTTTCAGTCAGAGCATAACCGCCGAACATCTGGAAGATTTCGCCAGTATGGCTGGGATTGAATGTTTATTGATAGATGAGGAGACAAAGCTTTCGGAATTTAAAAAAGAACTTCGGTGGAATGATGTGTATTATCACTTGCTAAAATAAATTTAACGCATCGGTTGTTATCATTGAAAATTGGATATTGAAATTTATTTAAAATTTGTTTTTTGTCATTTGATGAAACTTGATAAATAAGGCTTTCACTAAATAAATAATTCATCTTTATTTAGAAATAGATAAGGAGAACCAATGGGCTTAACATTTGTCGATGTTGCACTATTTCTATTATTTTTTCTGATCGTCGTTGGTATTGCTATGTACAAAAGCCGTAAAGAGGAGACGGGCGAGGACTTCTTTTTGGCAAGCCGAGGACTGTTCTGGCCGTTTATTGGGCTTTCACTCATTGCAGCGAATATTTCCACCGAACATTTTGTTGGTATGGCAGGTCAAGGGGCAGGCATAGCCGGAATGGCAGTCGCCAGTTACGAATGGATGGCAGCCATCTGTCTCGTTTTTGTTTGCATTTTCTTTTTGCCCAGGTTTCTCAGTGCTGGAATTTTCACCATGCCTGAATTTCTGGAATATCGCTATAACTCAACCGCCCGGGGACTGATGGCGTTTTACACCATGTTGATCTATGTCTTCGTCACAATTTCCGCTGTCATTTACTCGGGCGCGCTGGCGTTGAATACCATTTTTAATATAAAATTAATTTACGCGGTCTGGATGATAGGGGGAATCGCTGCACTCTATACGACATGGGGTGGATTGAAAGCAGTTGCCTGGGCAGACTTATTTCAAGGCTCTGCATTAATAATTGGTGGCGCAATTACGATGGTGATCGGTTTTGACGCGGTCGGCGGAGTCGGTAGTTTCTTTGAATATAATGCTGATAAGCTTCATGTTATCCTACCCGCCGATCACCCCGTACTTCCCTGGACCGCGCTGGTCATTGGTTTGTGGATTCCGAATTTTTATTACTGGGGATTAAATCAATATATCACGCAACGGACACTTGCTGCTAAAACGCTGCGACAGGGACAGGTTGGGATTATCTTCGCCGCAGCGCTGAAACTGCTAATTCCGTTTATTATTATTTTCCCAGGCATCATGGCATTTCAACTATATGAGAGTCAACTTACCGCTCCAGGAGCAACTTCGGATGCGGCATATCCATTATTGATCCGCAATCTCATTCCTGCTGGTGTGAGAGGATTTATCTTTGCAGCAATTGCTGGCGCTGTAATCAGCTCACTGGCTTCGATGTTGAATTCCGCATCATCCATTTTCACCATGGATTTGTACAAACGTCACTGGAAAAAAGACGCTTCTGGCAAGGCATTGGTCACAATGGGACGAACCACGACTCTCATTTTCGTCGTCATTGGATGTTTGATCGCCCCAAATTTAAACCATCCCAGCTTGCAGGGAATATTTACCTATATTCAGGAATTCCAGGGCTTCATTTCACCAGGAATTTTAGCCGCGTTCGCTTTTGGTTTTATTTTTAAACGAGCCCCTGCATCGGCGGGCGTTGCAGCGCTTATTTTGAATCCGATTATCTATGCCATCTTATTAGTGTTTTATGGTAATCTGCCAGTTTTCAATGACCTGGGAATCACGCTGGGGAAAATCGCTTTTCTCAATCGCATGGCGATCACTTTCATCATTATCATTGTTGTGATGGGAATGATAACCTATCTGAAACCATTGAAAGAACCGAAAGTCATGCCAGTCCGCAAAGAGTTCGACATGAAACCGACTCCTGCGGTTGTCTGGTTGGGGATTGCAGTGATTGTTATTACGTTGATTCTTTATGTTATTTTCTGGTAAATTGGATAATCGGGTAATTGGGTAATGAGGTAATTTGGTAACTGGGTAATAGGGTAACTTGGAAATTGTGTAATAAGGTAATTTGGCAGATAAATAGTATAAAAAAGTTATATCCGTTGGGTTCTCCTTTCGGCGAATCAATCAATTATGGAAATCTGCCGAGGAAGATTGTTTCTATCAGTTGGAAAAATTTAGGAGAACATCATGTCCCTGGATTTAAAAATATTACGATCCATTTTTTCTGAGATTTATTGCAGTAATGACGATACTATTTTATCGAAAAAAGTCAGCCGATTTGAAAATCTAATCAATCAATTTAATCAAAAATTTCAGGAGAATGATTTACATTTCTTTAGCACGCCAGGACGAACCGAGATCGGCGGCAATCATACCGATCACAATCATGGGCGGGTGTTGGCTGGAAGTGTCAATCTTGATTCCGTTGCTGTAGCTTCAAAAACAGATTCAAACATAGTCACCATGTATTCCGAAGGATATGCTGAACCATTTATCGTCAATTTAAATCAACTTGACAAAATTGCTGGGGAGAAAGAAACCACCTCCGCTCTCATCCGTGGAATCGCAGCTCGATTCAAACAATTGGGATTTTCCATCGGTGGATTTAACGCCTGTGTCACCAGCGATGTTTTACCAGGTTCAGGATTGAGTTCCTCTGCATCGATCGAGGTATTGATCGGAACGATTTTCAATTATTTATTCAACAACGGTAAAATTACTCCTCAAGAAATTGCCATTATCGGGCAGTATGCTGAAAACGAATATTTTGGCAAACCTTGCGGCTTAATGGATCAGACGACATGCGCAGTGGGCGGGATTGTAACCGTCGATTTTAAAAATCCAAAAGAGCCAGTAGTTAAGAAAGTTAATTTCGATTTCGCTTCACAAAATTATAGCCTGCTGGTCATGGATACGGGCGGGAATCATGCGGATTTAACTGATGAATATGCATCAGTTCCCAGGGAAATGAAATCAGTGGCAAAACAATTCAACGCTGAGGTCTGTCGAGAAATTCATTACGATGAATTGATTCATAAAATAAAAGAGCTTCGTCCCAAAGTGGGGGATCGGGCGATACTTCGGGCGTTTCACTTTTTGGGTGATAATGCCAGGGTAACAGAACAGGTCAAAGCTTTGGAACAGGGTGATTTTCAAAAATTCCTCTCCCTGGTGAACGATTCGGGCAATTCGTCCTTCAAATGGCTGCAAAATATTTATACGACTAAAAATATTCATGAGCAGGGCGTTTCGCTGGCACTGGCAATAACCGAGAAATATATTTCGGATATTGGAGAGGGTGCCTGTCGGGTTCACGGTGGCGGATTCGCTGGTACTATCCAGGTATTTTTACCCAATGCTGCCGTTTCAGAATATATTAAACTTATCGATTCAGTTTTTGGCCAAGGCAAAGCTGTCGTATTGAGCATTCGACCGCATGGGACGATCTATATAAATCAGTTTATGTAGGAAGAAAAATCTCAAAATTCAAATAATAAAAAACAAATAAATTCCAATACCGAATTCCAAAGTATTTCCTCATTGATGGGAGAAGGTTGAGATTTGGAAATTGAATTTTGATTATTATTTGATATTTGTCTTTTGTTTTTTGGAATTTTTGAAATTATCTTAGTCTTTTTAGTAGATGGATGAAAAAACGGAGAAATTGATGCCATTAATTATCAATGGTGAGAAGATAGAAAACAATTTGATCGAACAAGAAATGAATCGCATGCGTCCGGAGTACCAGTCAATTTTTTCAGAGCAAACACCTGATCACCAGGAAAAACAGTTGCGAGAATGGGCTCGTGAAAATGTGATCGAGAGCGTGTTGCTGCAACAGGCAGCAAGGAGTGATCCCATTCCAATTCCATCAAAAAGAATCGATGACGCTTTCAAGAAAATGTTGAATGAACATGGCGGTGAAGATAAGTTTTATAAAAGCACTGGATTGACAAAAGATGATGAGCCGAAGCTGAAACAAGATATCGAGCTCCAGCTTCGGGTGGAAAGATTGGTGGACAATCTTTGTAAAAATATACCAACACCATCAGAGCAGCAAGCAAATAACTATTACGACGAAAATATTGAAAATTACACAGTTCCCGAACAGGTTCATGCCGCTCACATTGTAAAAAATATCGATTCGAAGTCCAGTGCTGACCAGGCGAAAGAAGCGATTTTAGAAATTCAAAATAAGTTGAAATCAGGCGAATGTTTTGAGGAGCTGGCTGATCAATATTCAGATTGTCCGGGCAATGGTGGCGATCTTGGTTATTTCCCACGGGGACAGATGGTTCAGGCGTTTGAAGATGTCGTATTTTCCATGACCAAAAATGAAGTTAGCGATGTATTTCGGACTGAGTTTGGATTTCATATTGCCAAAGTTTATGATAAGAAACCGATGCGCCCGATTCCTTTTGAGCAGGTCAAAACAGATATTGTCAAGCAGCTTGATGAACAAAATCGGAATGTAAAAATTGAGTTGTTTTTAGATGAATTAAAAGCGAAAGCCGAAGTGACCGAATTTATGGAGGAGCAGGCAACCGAATACGTTAATATGAAAATGAATGCTTCAAAAAAAGGAAAACCAGCACAGAAAATAGTCAAACCTTTGAACAGCATTCTGGTCAAACCAGCCGGTCCTGATTGCAACATGGCGTGTGGTTACTGTTTCTATTTGGAGAAAGCGGATTTATTTTCTCAATCCAAAGTCCATCGCATGAGCCTGAAAATTTTAGAAGAGATGATACGGCAGGTTTGTCGGGATGGTGATCAAAGCGTTTCATTCGGCTGGCAGGGCGGCGAGCCGACTTTGATGGGACTTTCATTTTATCAGAAAGCGGTCGAGTTTCAACAGAAATATGGCACGGGAAAGACCGTTGGTAATGGATTGCAAACAAACGGCATTTTGATCGATAAAGATTGGGCAAAATTCTTGAAAGAATATAATTTTTTGGTCGGACTATCACTGGATGGTCCAGAACCCGTGCACAACCATTATCGGTTGATGAGAGGTGGAAATGGATCGTGGGACAAAGTTATCGATCATGCTAAATTGATGTTGGATGAGGAAGTGGCTGTAAACGCTTTAACAGTAGTGAGTGATTATTCGGTTCAGTTCCCCGAAGAAATCTATGAATTCCATAAAGATTTAGGACTCACCTACCAGCAATATATTCCATGCGTTGAGACCGATCCACATGATTCAAATAAAGCAGCGCCGTTTTCCGTTTCGCCTGAAAAATACGGAGCGTTTCTCTGTACGCTGTTCGATTTGTGGATGAATGATTTTAAAGATGGTGTGCCCACAACATCAATTCGATATTTTGATTCGGTGTTTTACAGCTATGTGGGAATGCCACCGCCTGAATGTACCCTGCTGCCAGAATGCGGTATTTACGTGGTTGTCGAACACGATGGAGGTGTTTATTCCTGTGATTTTTTTGTCGAACCAAAATGGAAACTGGGCAACATCATGGAAGGGAATTTAATTGATTTCTTAAATTCTAAAAAACAATTTGAATTTGGTCAGATGAAAGCCGAACTTCCTGAGCTGTGCAAAACCTGCAAATGGCTAAAACACTGTTGGGGAGGCTGCACCAAAGATCGCATCCGTGATCCGCAAGATAATAATTTGAGCCATTTTTGCCAATCCTACCAGATGTTTTTTGAACATGCCGATCAACAATTGCTGCAACTGGCTGATCGATGGAAACGTGAACAAATCCAGAGCTCAAAACGGGATAGCGTGATGCAGTCCATTCAAAATGGAGAAATCAAAGTGGGCAGAAATGATCCGTGCCCGTGTGGAAGTGGGAAGAAGTTTAAAAAGTGTTGTGGAAGGTGATGGAAAAATATTTGAAATTGTTCTACACTTCGATCTACATACAAAAAAAAGGATTTACGATTAAAGATTAACGATCTTTGATTTAGGAAGGGGAACTGCTGGAAAAATAGAAGCTGAAAATATCATTAAAACTTCTAAAATCCTAAATCGTTAATCCCCCGATACATCGGGATTTTCAACTTATTCTGAAATCAAAAGCAGGAGCAACAGAGGTGGCGAACTTTTTCAATTATTTTAAACATTTTAGATATCAAAATGAAATCAATCGCATTCACTGGCATTCAAAAATTAGAGCTTCGGGATGTTCCTGAACCTCAGCTTCAATCTGACAAAGATGTAAAATTAAAAATTGCTGTAGTCGGTGTTTGTGGTTCTGATATCCATTATTATAAAGATGGACGCATCGGCGATCAAATTGTACAATTTCCTTTTATCATGGGACATGAATGTTCCGCAATTGTTGAAACGATAGGGGAGAGGGTTACTCGTGTCAAACCTGGTGAGCGTGTGGCTGTCGACCCGGCAATCGCCTGTCTGCGATGCGATCAGTGCTTGAATCAAAAATTTAACCGATGCAGAAATCAACGCTTCCTCGGTTGTCCCGATCAAATGGAAGGCTGTTTGTGTGAATATATTATTATGCCAGAACAAAACTGTTTTAAAATCGGGGATTCGATGTCACTCGCCCAGGCAGCGTTGGCGGAGCCACTGTCCATCGGCATCTATGCTGTGGAATTGCTAAGGAATAAAGTACCCCAGGCAATCGGGATTCTCGGTTCAGGCCCGATTGGATTGAGCCTGTTGGTCGCAGCAAAAACTAAAGGAATCTCATCGATTTATGTGACCGACAAAATCGATGAAAGGCTACAAATAGCAAAACAAGCTGGAGCATCCTGGATCGGGAATCCAGATAAACATGATGTATTAGAGCTAATCGGACGAAATTCTTTAGACGTGGTATTTGAATGCTGTGGTGATCAAGCCGCCCTGGATCAGGCAATTGAATTGTTAAAACCGGGCGGAGAGCTGTTGATCGTGGGAATTCCGGGTAAAAATCGGATTTCATTTGATATTCATAAGCTGCGCCGCAAGGAGATTAGCATTCAAAATGTCCGTCGCCAAAATAATAGCATTCAAACAGCAATCGATTCCATCCAAAACAACCAGATCGATGTTGATTTTATGGCAACGCATTTTTTCAATCTTGAAAATGCGCAAGAAGCGTATGAACTTGTTGAAGGATATCGAGACGGTGTTATCAAAGCAATGATTCAGATTGATTAAATTGAATATGATTTTCTGGAAATATACGAATCATAAAAATTTTGAAATTATAACCTTAGATTAAAAATAAGAGAGATCGATTATAATTTATAACCGAATTTACGGAGCAGTGCTTTTCTCTCTGCAATGTCTTGTTCGGCTTCAATTCCAGCGGTTTTTAGCCCATCTATTACGCCTAATATTCCCCGACCTTGTTTTGATTCAGCAACAATGACTTCTACTGGATTGGAGGTCGCACAAAAGATGCGGACGACTTCAGGGACATTTTTAATCTCCTTCAGAACATTTATTGGAAAAGCATCTTTCATAAATAAAATAAATGAATGTCCTGCACTCAAATTTAGCGCATTCTTTTGCGCCAGTTGAATTAGAACATCATCATTCCCAGACCATCGAACTAGTCTCTTCTCTGACGCTTCACAAAAAGCAAGCCCGAATTTTATTTGTGGCACTGAATTGACCAATGCTTCATGTATGTCTTCTACAGTTTTAATAAAATGTGAATGTCCCAGGATTAAATTTAAATGATCTGGATTTTCTATTTTTATCAGCATCAATTCCATAAGAGGCCTCCAATTTTTAGATTTCAGTTCATATCAATCAAATCGTGAAAAATTTAATAAGTAGAAAATTATGAATGAAGCAAAAATAACGATTTTCCAAATAGAAGTCAAGGAATTTATAAGCATGATATTAAATCTTTGCCCCATGCAATTTCGCATTTCGATGCACACGCTTCCGAACTGGCTCAGTCCCTAATTTGATTAAAAGATTAATGATCGTTTTAATGACAATATTATTATCCCGACCATAATTTTTCCACAATGCGGGAAACCAATCCAAATTGTGATCCCAACAGGCAGTTAGTAATTCATAGTGTTTTGGTGTTAAATCTTTCTTTAAAAATGGTTTTGCATATTCAAGTCTGGTAGTCTCCATTGGAGTAAAAAGCAATGGCACCACGATACTCTGATATGGTTTTAAGGATTTAATCAAATCGATTGTAATTTGAATATCATCTTGATCTTCACCAGGTAGCCCCATAATAATAGTCGCACAACAGACAATATGATTTTCGTGAAACAGCTTGAAAGCTCCTTCAACCACTTCAGGCCACCGTTCAGGTTTGAAAGGATACACTTTCCCTTTCATGTGTTTTTTGATTAACTTTGGGCTGCCTGTTTCAATTCCGACCTGAAAAGCTTTGGTCGGATGTTTCTCGGTTCCTAATTCTAAAACCTGTGATATTCTGCTTACTGTCTCAGGAGAACTCATTGCAGATGACAAAGAGGCATGGCTGGCAGTGACCCATTTGACTCCTGGCACATGATACACTTTCTCAAATAATTTAACTACAGCTTCTGAATTTACTTTCAATCCATCTGATTGATAAAGAAAGATATCCTCTCCATGAATAATGACCCCCCTGTTCCCGATGTTTACATTTAGTTCAACTTCACTCAAAATATTTTCCAACGGTCGGGAGCGCACTTTTTTTAGAGATGGTACGCAGAAGGCACAACTGCGGGCACAGCCACGGGTGGCTTCAATGATACCACAAATAGAGCCCCCAACAATATTAGCGATGCTTTCATCAGATGCAATTTCCCCTTCAACGACTTCGGGAATCCGAGAATCATTTTCAATAACCTGTTTAAATAGCTTGGGTCCGGTTACTTCTCCTTCTCCCACAACAACGCAATCAATACCCAACTCCTTGCGCTTTTCAGGATTAATAGCTAATTGCCATGCCCCGGGTCCACCTAAAAATATTTTGGGTTTATGCTTTTTTACAGATTTATTTTGTAACAATTCCCTTAGTTTAACAGCCATGCGACCTTCACCTCCCCAAAGTTCCACAAAAGTCGAAGTAGCAGGACCAATACCTAAAGGATCATTGGCGCTAATCGATAATACCTTTGTGTCTTTTGAGATTACTTTATCGAGATGATCTGGATGGGCTATAATGATTTCGTCTCTTTTGAAGCCATTTGATAATAATGCTGCTTCGATCTTTCTCATTCCGTAATTTGCATAGATCAGGGCTCCTTTTTTGTCGGCATGTCCACTGGGGCAAAACACTGGATAATAAAACCAATCAGGAAGAACACCTTGAGGCAAACAAGCACTGAATCCAAAGAACATATTTCCGTTATATTGGCTTGCCATGGTCCGGTCGCATGTCAGAACGATTTTATAACCCATAAGGGAAACTCCAATTGCGATTAAGGGGGTGGGTTTAAATAACCTGACTATTTGAATTATCAGGGTCAAATAAAAATAACCAGTTACAAATTTAGCATGGGTAACTCATTTTCTCCCATCCCCTAAATCTATATTGTACTTTTTAAAATTATTTTTTGAGCGATAGCAAAGAAATTTTAATCTAAAGACATAATTTTCTTAAAATCTTCTTGACTCACATTTAATAAACCGACTCCAGGTAACCGCTCAGTTAATAGCCGCCAGTTTTTATTTTTTTCAAATATTGTTTTAAAAATCAGCAGGGCATCTTCAATCATTCCCACATTTGCTAATGAAATAGCATGCCAGTACTGCATTTCAAGATTGTTGGGAAACATCTCTTCCGCTTTTCCATAAGCTTTTAATGCGCCTTGAATGTCATTTTTCTCGATAGCAAGGTCGCCTGCGTTCATATACTGGTAAGCTCGATGAACTTTCAATAATCTTTTAATTTCCTGAATCGGCTCAGGATGATCTTCCACCCGCAGATCAACCAGTCGGTCCTCCCATACTTTTCCGGTGGATTTGCCAGGGACAACCAATATAGCAGCGGATTGTCTTCCTCGAATATCGCCTCCAGCTTTTTCGGCTGCTTCAAGTGCTTGTACCAATCTTTCAGCCAATTGACCCTTGCTTTCTTTAAAGGCTTTTGCCATAGCAGGCCAAATCTTATCATTTAACATTAGATTTGCCTGGACAGAGAAATTATCTCCAATAGAATGTCCGGCATCCGGGATACACTTGTTACCTGTGTAAGCCGCAATATTTCCCCTGGAGTCAATGATAGCCAATTGTCGTACATCTCGCCCTTCATCCGAATCGATTAATAGTTTCAAAGCATCCTGAGCGCTTTTTCCCTGTTTTAACAATTCCAATCCACGAGGACCAAACGAGACATTAACGAAAGATTGGGTAGCAATAGCACCGACACCTGCCTCTGCCCAGGAAACAACCGTCCCTACTGAAAACCAATGTGATTGAACAGCTACTCCCATCTCACCAGTTTCCGGATTGCGGGCTACGATGGAATATGTAGATGCCAGTGGCGTAGAAAAGATATTCTGCGCGTTGACTTCATTGTCAGAGCAAAAAATTAAAATAACAAAAAATAGGATAAAAATTTTTCTTATCACTTAAAACCTCCTTCCCCATAATGATCATCAATTCTTGGATTTTGGGATAATCAAGAACATAGCTTCGGAACTTGATTAATTAGAAAAAGATACATGATACTTAATGCTGAATGCTGGATGTTCAGCAATCAAGTATCGAGAATCCAGAATCCAGTATCATTAGGACTTTGAAATTCCAATACTATAAAATAGTTATAATTTTTCAATGTATTTTTTCATTTCTTCAACCATCAATTCGCTATGCGTCCCTTTATTTGTTTTCAGATCGACATAAGTCGCATTTTTTAACATCGATACTATTTTCTTCAAATTTTCTGGTTCGTGCAACGAATCTTTCGAGGCACCAACGATCAAAGTTGGATAATCAATATCTTTCAATAAATCCCAGACTTGCCAATTCCATAAACGCATCACCGCTTGCTTTAGTTTCCACGGATCAGCAGCGTCTAAATTCCCACAATATTTTTCATATTGCTCATAATCGCTTTTGATGTCCAGCCGAAATGTTTTCAAATACCATTTAACAACAGGTTTGATGATTAAGTACAACCGAGGGGGGAAAAATCGAATAATTACCTTTCCAAATCTGGGCACTCGAAATACAGCGTTCGGACCAATCAAGACCAGGCATAACGGATTTCGTTTAAGATAACGACAGCAATTAAGAATAGCAGAGGCACCAAGAGAACTTCCGAACAAAATGTATTGATTATCTTGAAGATTAAAATGAGCAACTAAAGTTACAATATCTTTTCCGATATCTTCCACTCCATATTCCACTTCTCCCCGAACTTGAGATGATATTTTCTCTCTGGTTTCAATATAATAAATGGTAAAATCTTTTGTCATTTTTCGAATTACTTTTTCCCAGGCAGATATGAGAGTGATCCATCCTGCTACGAGTACCACCGGAGGATTATTAGTTTTTTGTGCTGGAGTGAAGGTAAACACTCGTAATGAAACAGTATTGGCAACCTGAATCATTTCTTCCTGATATGTCGATCCAGGAGCGCAATATTGAAACAAGTCTTCCATTTTTTTTCTCATGATTTTTTTAAATGTTTGACTATTCGACTTCAGTTTTCAGCTAAATTTTTATGTAAAATTCCAGTTATAGAATCAGTCAAGAAGTTACTGTTCAGGCACTGTCACCAAATTCCCCTGGTTGCCAGATCAGCCATTCATCCGTTTATACCATTTCTTATTCTGCTTATAAATATTTTTAAATTCCTTGAATAATCGATCATAAAGCTTACGATTTTCTGGATTGGGATAAAAACTACGGTCTATTTTGATATAATTTTTTATATCTTCGAATGAATCAATATAGCCAAGGGTCATACTCGCTAACAACGCCATACCCTTTGCTCCAGCCTGTTGCGGATCTTTGACACGGTTGATTTTTCGATTGGTGATATCTGCCATAATCTGACACCAGATATTACTTTTCGCCCCACCACCGATGATGTTAAGTTGATCAACCTTGGAATAGAGCTTTTCCAGCGTTTCCATTGCCCAGCGCGTGTTAAAAGCAATGCCTTCAAACACTGCCCGAATGATGTGTTCACGGGAATGGTTTAATCCGATATTAAACAGTCCTGCTCGAACAAAATCGTCATCTAAGGGACAGCGTTCACCGTACATCCATGGTGTAAAAATCAATCCTTCCGCCCCTGGCCCTGCCTGTTCAGCTAATTGGTCAAGAACCTGATAGATCTCTAAGACTTTTCTTTCTTCTTTGAGTTGCTGTTCATGATAGAGCACCTTATTTTTCAGCCATTCCAGACATACTCCAGCCGTTTCCTGATGTGCCATGCCGAGATAATATTTTTGAGGATAGGTGCTGCCGATGCAGCCAGTATAGTGGGGAATATCAAGTTTTCGTTTGGTGAAATGACCGGCGACCCAGCCGCTGGTGCCCAGGCTGATATGGAGTTCTCCTTCATCAATTGCGCCAGAACCAAGCGCGGCAGCACTTAAATCGCCTGCGCCATTAATCACCGGCGTACCGGGCAAAAGCCCGGTTCTTTCGGCAGCAGTAGCTGTAATCTCTCCCACAATATCAGCACTCTCTCTCACATCAGGGAGTTGGTTTAATCTTATACCTGCCAGTCGACTTAATTTTGCGTGCCATTGGTTACGATTTTTTCTGGTATCCAGCAGCCACCAGACAACTGCCAGATCCACAGATGTGACCATATTTCCAGTCAATTGGTAAATAATAAAATCCTTGGCATCCAAAAATTTATGGGTCTTTGCAAATAGCTCTGGTTCATATTTTTGAAGCCATAGCATTTTGCCAATTTGATCCTTGCCAGTGTGTCCAGGACTTCCGCCAGTAATGATAAGGAATCTCAGAAGATGAAAAATATTGTAGCCGAGAATTCGAGGAGGTATCCACAATTGTTCACGCATGATCTCCGCACTCCGACCATCGAGCCAGGTCATGGAACGAATAAGAGGTGCGCCATCTTTTCCAACAGGAATTAAATTTTGCATCTGGGAAGAGAAAGTCATTCCTAAAACATCCTTCGGATTGACACCGGTCTTTTTCAAAACCGCCTGTGTGGTGTCACAGACAGCGTTCCACCAATCCAAAGGATCCTGTTCAGCGAATCCTGGCTGAGGATGGTACATCGGATAGTTCTGCTTAGCAAAGTCGATGATGTCTCCATAGATTGTAATCAGAATAGCTTTATCCCCACTGGTTCCCATGTCGTGGGAAATGATATATTTTTCCGACATTAATTTTTACCTCTCAATTCTATTATGATACTCTATTAGCTTGTCACAAAACCATTCCCAAATTTTCCGATGAAACTCAAAACTCGGCGGATTCTTCTCTAAGATCTCTAATAAACTGATTTCTTCAGTATCATGAGGCATAAAACGATAGGTTTTTGTTCGATCATAAAGAATTGAAAATTCTGGATGAAATTGGACACCCAACACATTCGGGTAGATCACATGCTCAATTGCTTCGATGACTTTTCCGTCCAGCGAAGTAGCGATGACTTTCATTCCTTTGCCAAGCTTTCCTGGCGTCTGGTGATGGGCGCTAACAATTAAAGGTCTATCAGTTTTGTTGAAAGCCCATTCTTTGACAAATTTTCCTTTCTCTAATAATTTAATTGGATGCATGTTGTAAGAAATTAAATTTTCTTCAGGAAAAAGTCGATGATAAGGATTAGTGTGCCATCGATCTTTACCCAGGGAGATGACATCTTCCAGGGTTTTCTTCCCATATTTTTTTAGCCAGATGTCCTGGACCAACGTCCCGCCGGTTCCCACATTCAGACTCTGACAGCCCAGGCAAATTCCTAAAATCGGGAAATATGGATCGGACTCAAGAAAAGGAACAAAGTTTTTATCCTGGTGACCTCCAAGAAGATGAAAGATGAATGATGTCTCTAAAAAACTTCGGAGAGGTGTTTCAATATCGGTGAGGAGATTTGTTTTTTCTCTGTAAATATAAGGGGGAATATCTGCACCTCCAAAAAAAATAATCCCGTCTGATTTGCTGAAAATATTTTTAAATTCATCCGTAACTGTATTCCGTTGAAAAAGAATTTCTTTGTTTATTTCATCACTCAGTTGATGAAATTTCAGCCATTCCAGATTATTTTCCGTTGCAAATTCAATTGAGCTTTGATAGTTAGTCCTTTCTTTTTCATGGTAAACACCGATAACGAGCAAACCTTCGATAGCAATAAATCCTAAATTTCTGAGTTCCATTAAGGCTCGGATACTTCCCATCGATGGATAGAGGATAGTTAAACGTATTTGTTTAGATGATTGGTCAGCAGTATCAAAATATCGTTCCTGAGGATATGTCAATCCAACTAAAGTAAAATAAACAACAACAAAAATGATAATTGATTTGATCTTAGAGATACCTCTCATCCATGAATCTCCTTAATTTTTAATTTAATCCTTACTCGAATCACTCATCTAACTAAACAACTCTACCTCATGAGGAATGATCAACAACCATTGAGATTTTTTCATGCTTTTTGCTACCTGGTTGAGTTAATTAACTTAAGTAAAGTAGCAAAGTAGTTAAATAGTTAAGTAGTTAAGTATTAACTTATTACCTCATTACCTTAATTGCCGAATTACCCAATTCCCCAGTTACCCAATTACCTACTTCCCTTTCCCCCACTGAAACGGCGTCTTCAACCGTTCCTCAACCCATTGCCGATTTATCTTTAGTCCATATTGATCATGTCGCATTGTTCTCCCAGTATCGTTCTTCAATGCGTCGTTGTAATATTTTAACGCTTCTTCTCTTTGTCCCATTAAATCCTTCAAATGACCCAACCATACTAAGGATGTAAAATAATAAATTTCCGACGGATTGAGTTCTGTATTTTTTTTAAATGCTTCAAAAGATTCTGTAAAATAGCCGCCATCAAATAATGTCATTCCCAACTTGAACCAGGGATCGGCAAAAGCAAGTTTCAAATCTTTTGCCTGTTGAAATGCCTTGAGGGCTGCTTCACCCGCTCCTGTATAAGGTAATTGTGTTATCAAATCATATAATTCGTCGGGGAACGGTGTTAAAGTAGAATCAAGCATTGCCAATTTTTTATCAGGATTTAATATCGCTTCTTTCAAATTCGATTTACTTTCGAATCTCAGGTAATTAATATCAAGCAGGCGATTTGTAAATTTAATTTGACTCGATCCATCTTCAAAAATGATCTTCACTGGCACCGGCATTTTTAACGAGCCCAAGCTTTTCACCGTAATATATGAAACATACAAACCATCTTCTTCCCGACATTGCTGAGAAATGATTTTATAAGCAGGATATTTGTTCGATCGCACCCATTGTTCAAAAAACCAGCTAAGATTTTCACCACTAACCTCCTCACACACTCGCCAGAATTCTCTATAACCCAGTCGCTTACCACCATAATCTTTTAAACACTTCCGATAGATTTTTTCAAAGACATCCTTTCCCAGGCTATTTTCCAGACTGCTAATAATGCTGAAACTCTTACCATGTTCGACAATATTGTTATGATCATATTCGATTCTTTTGAACTGGGCAGGGGGAATATCAACCGTCATATCGTAGTGATGATAAAGTCCATCTAAAAACCGGCTCATTATTCCAAGATGCTTTTCCAAGCCCAAGCCTTTTTTTGTTGAATATTCCCTGTCTGCGTAAATTCCCAATCCAATCCACAGCCAGGATGGTACATCGACTTCCAATACATATTCACCCCAGTATTGATGACCGATTTCGTGCGCGGTAATCCATTTCCAGTGAAGTAATGGCTTTGTCTCAAATTTCTCCTGACCATGGATCACTACAATCCCTGAAGCAAATGGATAACCGCCCCACGGTTCACTTCCACCTGGAATAATATTTAAAAAATCAAAGGGATAAAAACCAAGCCATTCTTTGTAAAATTTTACAACATCAAGAGCAGTCTCAAAACACAGTTCAGCACATTGTGAACCTTGTTCAGTAAATAAACTGGTAATGAGAACACCTTCCACCACCTGTTCCTTTTTGTTTAATCCCTTGCCCAGGTAAATTCCAAAGCTTTCAACACCATTGTTTTCGTAATATCCAGTCTCATTATTTAATCTTCCACTGACCGCCATTGCGTATTCTGAAGGGATGTTAAGCTTAACTTCAAAAGAGTCATGAATCGGAAGACCATCCCACCAGAGGCGGGGATACCATTCAATTAGTTTGATTTCGTTGATCTCGTTCCCGATCAGATTTGATGCTTGAAATTCTATTTGAAATTTCCCTTTTGAACCTGGCATTATTGGAGTTGGTAAAGCATAGACAAGTGGAGATGAGATAGGGGAATTCTTGTTGGTATTTAAAAGCATTAACTGCTTTCCGTCCATGCTGATTTCGATTTTTGTAAAATCTGTAATGGACCAATCGAGTGCGATTACGGATAGTTCTTTTGCTGTAAAATTTGGAAGTGAAACAGTTTCAGTTCCTTTAATGAGCTTATTGGGAACATCTACTATTACCTCAATTTTATAATGAGATTTAGGGGGATTAGGCGGAACCCAATATTGTTGAGCATTCAGCATCTGGAGTAGAATATAATTAATAATAAAGATTGTCAATAAAATTATCTTTCTCATATTCGCCACTCCTTTTTCATGATTTAAATTATCATCTAAATTATCGTTGAAAAACTTCTGCGCCTCTTATCCTGCCGTTCACCTTGCCTCCATTAACAAGGTAAACGTTTACGGTTTTATCATCGTTTCTGACAATAATATCACCTTCGACCATTGATTCATCTTCGATTCGAATTTTTAAAGGACGAAATGAATCGGACTTACTTCTGCTATCTTTAATAATGATATTCTGTTGTGCGATACTCTTATTCGAAAGGGTGATGTGTCCATTGTAGGTAACGATATTTCGTCTTACATAAGTCCTGTCGAGATCAATCGATCCATTAATTGATGCCACCTTCCCTGTTACTTTTACACCCTGGTCGCAAGTTACTGGGCCATTTACAGATTCAATATCACCATCTACCTCTACATTCATTCCAACTGAAATTCGACCATTTACAGTCTGAAGATCCTCCACCTCTGAATTATTTCCGACTTCGATTTTTCCGTTAACGCTTCTACAATTCCCTCTGACCACACAGTCAGAACCAATAATAACGCTACCATTCACGCTATTAAGGCTATGATTTATAGTTTCACCATCTTTGACATGAATCGATCGATTGACACTCATATTGCATCCCAGAATGAATATTACCAGGATGAAAACCAGATTTAAAAGATGTTGGGATTTCATTTTAGTAATTCTCCTTTATTTGTTATTTTTGGTAATTGGGTGATTAGGTAATTTGGCTAAGTTAATAATACCCAATTGCGCTATATCCTACCCAATGATGAATGTTATAGGGCGCCGTCGTTCCGATGCCAATATTAAGAGGTAGCTTCCCCAGGTTGTAACTTGTATCGTAGCGTAATAAATACCCATGAAGTAGCGGATGGTTTAATTTTTCCGTTAAAATTCGGACAGTGTTCAAACCAAACGGAACTGAAAATCGACCACACCAGCGGATTTTATATTCTTTCAGATTATGTTCTCCCCAGACTCGATAACAGAAGTCCTGCAATTTTTCAGTCGTTAATTTACCAGTGAGATTCAGGGTAATCAGACTGCTATCCTGTTGTGTTGCTTTTAGATAGCCTTCCTCATCAGCGCCGAAAGGTGCCAGATTTCTGCCGCCCCAATCCTGATCGCCGTAGTGATCACCATCATTAGAGCAGATGAAGGCAATATCTTCGCCCAGTTTCCATTTGTGCTGTTGGATGATTTTTACCAGTGCTTCTGCTAAATCTTGAGACAATAGTTCAATTCTTTCCCAGTTCATATACGGCACTAAGATAGAAACGATTTCTGCATCTCTGTTATAATACTGAATAAAAGGCACAATTCCTTCCACCGAATGCTCTTCGGATTGCCATTCATTATTTACCACGAAATCATCTTTTGGTAACAAATCGATAATCTCCTGTCGAAGCGACGAAACTTTGACTGATGCATAAGGTGCTCGCCAGAAATTGAAACTGTCAAAAATAAGAGAATCCTGCACACCCCAATTAGCAGCTCTGTGTGCTACGCCAAATATAACGTACCGCTTGGCATTCATATTTTGAAATAAATGAACATAAACTCTACCAGCCAGAAGATGGTCATCGTGGGGACATACGCCTGCGATCCATTTCATGTTTTGATATTTTTCTCGATTCTTTTCAAGTCCATCATGCTCTAATTTTTCAGAGAGTTCGACCACAGCCTTGATTTGTTCTTTAGTAAACGAGAATCCGACAGTATCTTTTAAAGCACGGACTCGTCCCTTAAGTGGTTTTGACAGTACTTTTTGATCTTCTTTTTGACAGGAAAGTAAAATCAGCCCAATTAAGCTAATAAATAGAAATTTGATTATTAATTCCCTCACAGCCAATTCTCCGAATTAGATTTTAACAGCAATATTAAGGTCAAAATTATCAAATATCTACCGAATTGAAATTCAAATATATTTTTTTTTATTAAATCAGTACAAAAGCATAACGATTCAATGGCGTTGAGCAGCCAGCTAAAAGCTCAATGCGGTAACCGTAATGCCTTATTGTTGAGAGTCCATTTATGGCCATTACATCGGGAGCGGAACGAAAATTATTTAAATTTTTACACTCCTCTTATTTCAATAAAATTTATTATCCGTGTGAATTTACATCATGGCATTATTTAGAATAATTATTTAAGGGAGTGAGACAAAATAGCTTTCCCATTTGTATTTTGTTGCCCTTAAGAAAATAGATACTTATAAGAATATGCTGCGTAATTTATTCTGTCTCATTTCCTAAATAAAGATAACGCTGTATCCACATCAGATACATCCATAATCAGTGTTATCTCTTTTTCTCCAGGATTGGTAGTGCCATAGATATAAGTGATATTAATTCCTACATGTCCAATCCTTTCAGTAATATAAGCTAATTCACCTGTTTTATTTTCAATTTTAGTGCGAATAACATCACGAATTTCAGTTGCATAATTATATTGTTTTAAAATTTTTTGAGCCTTTTTAATATTTTTAACAATCAATTTTGCGCTGTCAACGAAGACCGCCATGGTTTCAATATCAATACTTTCTTTGGCTAAGATATTCAACAATTCACCTAAAGCTTTGGGACGATTTTCGAGAACAACGAAAAGCTCTGCAATTTTTTCCATAGCAAAACTCCTTTTTTGTCTTTGCTAAATGGTTATTTTTATATTGTGAAGCAAAGTTACCTACCAGTTAACTTGCCAGAATCTAATTACCGGATCGATTAACTTACAACTTACCATTCCGTTGAATTTGCTTAAATTGGTTGGAAAGGATAATCAGAAGTACTGATATGTTTATTATACTTATTAAGGGTTAAAATTTCATACTGATTCCATCGCTCCAAGCGATGGAATCAGTATTTCAATTATTTTAAACTGAAAAATTAATCCTAACCGAGTATAAAATAAATCGTAATATATTTTAAGAACATGGTTTCGCATATCAAGGATGCGCCATCTTCTATGGAGTATTGTTTTTTTTAGAACTTTGAAATTGCGAAACAGTAAGTTACATTTCCATCTGTACGCTGCTGACAGGTACCCAAATTTCAGTTTGTAAGTCTTCTAATTCGACTTGTTCAGGATCGCTCAAGAAGCGCTCCATTGTTGGACCAGCAGGCATCATGTTCATTTTTCCGATGAATTCAAAAACTTTGGGATAGGTTTCTGCTACTTTTTCGAAATGTCCGATGTGCATGGTTTTAGCAACCTTGGTGAAATTCCATGTTTTAAGTACCAGTGGTTCTGAAACTTCAGTCCCTTCAGTCACCTCAAAACCGATTTCCCATATTAAGCTATCATCAGGTGTATCCATAGGGCTATTATAATATATACCCAACATAGGTCCTGAAAAAGCAATCTTTTGTGTGCCTGCTGCCTGTATGAAATCCCCGATAACTTTTTCATGATTTTCATAACTCCCAACAAAAGGTAAGCAGACGTAATTAAATGATGGCACATCAGCAATGGATACCACTTCTTGTTCCTCAGTGGCAGCAACTTCCTGTTCTGCTTCTTGTTTCTGTTGACATCCTACTACCAATGCCAAAATCACTAAAATCCAGATGACTTGAAATACCTTCATAGTTACCTCCTGGTAAATTTAATGAATAACAAAATAGTTAACTATAATAAAAAATTATTGATTTATTCAAAGTTGACCTCAAGTAATTTAAATAATGGAACTTAATGTCAGGTAGGGACTTTATTTTCAAAAAAGAGGTATATGGATGTAAAAAGGTGCACGACCATCCCCCAGAAAGTAACCTCGTCAATTTTTTAGGCGATATATGAGTCAATGTTATTGACAATAATTATGACCGTAAGTTAATCAACTTACTTTTTTTATTAGCCAGGCACTTCCTGATAAACATTTAAAATATAAATAGAATAAATCAAAATGTCAAGAACAAAATCGACCGCACTGTAATTATTCGAAATTATAATTGCTTATTTTGTTTTTGTAAACGAACAAATTAGGCTCATACATCTTATATTAGCACGTTGACCAAACTTGACAAAAAAATAGCTTCCTAATCTTGATAAGATACCGCTGTTCCACTGGCACTTACCATTAGCATGTTGCCACCTGATCCGATGCCAATGGTTTCATAATCCAAATCAACACCGACAACTGCATTGGCGCCCATGGAATGAGCCTGCTCAATCATCTCATTTATGGCAATCTGTTTTGCCTGTCGTAATTCCTTTTCGTAAGCGGCTGATCGACCGCCAACAATATCTCGAATGCCTGCAAAGAAATCCTTGAAAATATTGGCACCCAAAATTGCCTCCCCACTAACCAGTCCGTAATATCTGGTAATTTTTTTACCTTCAATAATTGGGGTTGTAAGTACTAACATTTTAATGCCTCCTTAAATAGTTTATTGGTTTTAATCTATTTGTAAAATAGAAAATTTAGTTACCACTTCAAGGTTTAAACAATACAGATAGATGAATTTTTCAAAATCTATGGGAGAAACAGAAAATTCAAATAATTTCATTTTCGAGCTCCTTCAATGATAAAAAAGGTTGATGGAGTCGATATGATTTTCGACACCTCGAATCCTGCTTCCTTAAAAAGTGAACGAAATTCGGACTTGGTTCGTTCCATTCCCCCAGGAGCCGTTACCAGCATGTGTAGATCAAAGAATTTTGTAATATTCGGTGCATTGCCTGGCTCAATGATTGCGTCGATGACAAGTATCCGCCCATGTTCAGGCATGACTTTGTGACAATTTTTCAGGATTTTAATTGAAGCTTCCTCATCCCAATCATGAATGATCTGCTTGAGAATGTAAAGATCTCCTCCATCAGGAACTTCTTTAAAAAAATCTCCACTTATGACTTCACATCGCTTGCCAATTTCTGCATCCAACTGATCAATCGAATTTACAACATGGGGTAGGTCAAATAAAACACCTTTGAGCGAATGATTTGCTTTTAGAATTGTGGTGATCAGACTGCCATGTCCTCCGCCGACATCGACAATTTTTTGAAATTGTGAAAAATCATAACTGGCAACAATAGCAGGATTATGAGCTTGAGAAACGCTTCTCATTGTCTCATTGAATATTTGAGCCAATTCAGGATGCTGTTCGAGATATTCGATATAATCCATCCCAAACAGATGATCGAAGGCTGCCTCGCCTGTTTTCACCGAATATAATAGATCTCCCCATGAATCCCACCACGATTTGTCGCCGAGCAGCATTACGTATGGACGCAAAGACATGGGCACTTCACTCTGCAGCGCTGAAGCCATTGGGGTGAGTTCAAAATAGCGGTCATCTCTCTCAGCAAAAATTCCGATACTGGCGAGAGCACGCAGTAATCGATGAAGTGAATTGGTGTGTACACCAGTGATTCTGGCAAGCTCTTCAACTTTCTTAGCACCATCCTTTAAAAAATCAGCAATGCCAAGTTTCGCTGCTACATAAATTGCCTGTGATTTCATAAAGCCTGTTGCAATTTCAAATAATTGAACAGGTGGGGGAAGCATGTTTTGTTTGTCGTTAAATTGTTGTTGATCCATGTTGACCTCCTGTTTAAAATTTCAATGATTTATAATCCCGTAAGGGACTCAATGTTTATAGGATGACTAAGTTCAACCGTTTTTCTATCCCTTTGGGGACAGAATATTTGTGGCTGAATCGAAAACGAATCCTGATTTCATTCATCAGCAGTTCAGTCCCTAAACAGATTCTAAATAATTGGGATTCACTTTTATCTATAAACATCTTGTCTTTAACAGGACAAGTACTTGAAAATGGTGACCGGAAAAATTTTGGCTATGTGCAATAATAATAGGAATTAAAAATAGCAGAGAATTTGAGGTGTTTTAAAATGGATTGAAAAATATGTGGTTGAGTTGAGAAATTTTTTATGAAGATATACAATATACAAATATAAATAAACAATGTCAAGATTTAATTGCAATCGAACTGTATTTATTTAAAACATCTTGAAGAAATTTCAATTTCACAAAAGTATTATGAATACAGTTTTTCAAAGAGCCAAACAGAAATCCCTATTGTTTTATAATTTTTAATCTGCTTTTTAATTACCTGTTCACTTTATTCAGTTGTTTGCAAAGCACTCTTCACAGCGAATTCTTCAATAGTGCCTCTTACCATTTTCTATTAAGCACGATCTGTACATTTACAAGTACGGATTTAAGGGTAGCCACACATTTCTCCTGCAAAGTACAAAAGTTATTTTGCATAGCTAACCAACATAGTTTAGGAAAGGGGATAGATAAATTAAATATTTTAATTTATTGAATAACTTTCCGTTTTTATAAAACATTCTGGATTCATATTACGTATAATTTAATCCTACTTCCTTCGCTGGCTGATCTTTTGGCTTGTTAAAATAAATTAAAAAAACATTTGATAATTTCAATAAATATTTTTATATTTCATAATACTACTTAGTCATATTACGATTAACCTGTCATTCCTGCAATCTTTTATGCAGGAATCTCCTCATTTTCCCCAAGAGATTCCCGCAAAAAACATGCGGGAATGACAGC
>SMTZ1_10000859_pt1 | contig 33579 bp, 30 predicted proteins | sample DeeMarSWOR136_30_FD_25667 | JGI IMG/M metagenome (IMG submission 25667) | reverse complement strand
TCCGGATCGATGGGTTCCCCCACCGAACCCAAGATTCTCAGGCTGGAAATCCGTCGCTTCTTAACCCACCCTTCCCCCTCTTGCATTAATGTCCTGATGGCTGCTGGGGCCGTGTAAAAGACACTAACTCTGTACCTTTCCACGATCTCCCAAAAGCGGTCAGGGTTTGGATAAGTGGGAATGCCTTCGAACATTAAAGTAGTTGCTCCAAGGGCCAGAGGGCCATAAATGACATAACTGTGGCCAATCGCTCCACCGATATCCGCTGTGCAGAAAAAAACGTCTTCATCTTCGACGTCAAACACCCACTTCAAAGTTTGATAAACAAATAGGAGATAGCCTCCTGTGCTATGCATAACTCCCCTTGGCCCGCCTGTGCTCCCACTGGTGTAGAGGAGAAAAAGAGTATCCTCTGCATCCATGATAGCTGGTTCAGAGTTGGGTGTTATGTCCTCCCTTGCCATCTCTTCATGCCACCATAGGTCTCTCTCTTTTACAAAGGGCACGTCGATCCCAAGCCGTTTCACAACGATCACCTTTTCCACCCCAGGACACTCTTCCAGCGCCTCATCGGCACTGACCTTACTCTGAACAATGGTACCTCCTTGGGTGTAGCCATCTGCTGTAATCAGAACCTTTGACCCAGAATCATTGATCCTGTCCCGCAGGGCCTTGTAGCCTAATCCTCCGAAGACGACGCTGTGGATGGCACCAATCCTGGCACACGCTAACATAGCAATGGGAAGCTCAGGGACCATGGGTAAGTAAAGGGATACCCGATCTCCTTTTTCTACTCCAAACTTCTTTAACACGTTCGCAAACTTGCAGACGTAGTAATGAAGCTGCTGATAGGTAAAAACCCTGTTTTCTTCCAGAAGTTCCCCTTGCCAGATCAAAGCAACCTTATTGCTTCTCCAGCTGTTAAGATGCCTATCGAGACAGTTATAGCATGCATTGAGCTTCCCCCCTTTAAACCAATTGATCGCCGGCTTTTTGAAATCATACTCCAACACTTTGTCCCACTTCTTATACCAATCCAGATGATCTGCCAGTTCACTCCAAAAACCTTCCGGATCTTTGATGGATCTTTCGTACAGTGCACGATAGTCTCCGATCGTTTTAACAGAGGCCTTCGTCTTTACTTCCTGAGGAGGCTCAAATAATGGACCTTCATCTAAAATTGAGGCTCTCATTGTCTCTTTTTTCACCTATTCTCTCCTCTTTAGGTATAACGGCCTCACCCTCAACGCTTCTTGCGGTGTTTGTCGACCGGCACGCCCGCCCTTTAGGGCGGGGAGCTTCACTCTCAAGAAAAAAATGCAACACTTTAGCGCTTTGATAACCATCCTCTATAGCCCAGTTTATTGTGTCGTTCCCTTGCCTCCGCGCTGAAGCGCTTCGGCAAGCAATGGGGAAGCAAAAATCCAACAAACCTTTGTCCCGCCTTTGGCGGGACTGCTTTCGCCGGAATGGAAATCCTGGAGACTTTATGCGAAGGAAAGTTTCCAAAGAGCTGAGGTGTTTCAAAATTCCTTCTTCACCTTCGGTCAAAGAGACTCCTTTCCTCCATAGCGCAGAAAAGTGCTGACCAACTGGATATATCGCTCCGGGTCAACGAATGTTTTTATATCTCTGAATTTCATCCCCCCATCCTGCATGGTCATACCCACCCTTTCCTGCCCATGATGCAGCTCTGAAATAACTGCAGTCTTAAACCGCTCCCATTCCTCCTGGTACCAAGAGAGAGCTGCCTCCCCAAAGAAGAGATATTTTTGGTCCCGCTGAAGATTCTTAGGTTTCATGGTCAGCAGAAATCCATCTCCCAACGGGTCTTTGATGATCAGGTCGGGCTCGTCCCTCAATCTCTCGTTGACCGAAAGAATTGATCCGCTGACCGGAAAAACAATATGCAGAATACCCTCCTCCTGGATGAGCGAGCAGAGATTCTCTCCTCTGTGACACCGGCTTCCAGGAAGAGGAAGCACGATGACCTTAACCTTACCCACGATTCGCTTTAAGAAACAGTCCAAACCGACACGAACTTCATCAGCCTTTTCCACCTTAACCCAGGTGTGTCCGGGATGATAGAATAAGAACCCCTTTATGTCTAAGAGGGAGAGGGCTTCCCCCAGGAACTCCTCCCCTGGCTTTTCTTTGTCAGGAGGAAGAGTCGAGGTCGCCTCTTCAGAGTTTATATTTTTCCTATCCTGAGAGGCTGTTGGACTAAAGGAGGGAGTCAGGGAGAGATTTCTGAGTTCCCAATCGAGGGGACATCTTTCACACTGCAAGTTGTATTTACAGAGTTTATACGTCAGCAGGCCTGCAGTCATCCAGACGCATTTAAGTTCTTCCTTAGGAACGAGCTGGTAGCACTTTTTCTTTCTGTCCACTCTTTATCCTCATGAGCTGATTCTATGCTTCTGCCATGCGACCTCGACCTTACGAAATCAAGAAAAACTCCTTTACGATTTCATCCCACTTGTCTTTATCAAGACTTCTTGCCATGCCGTTAACGAGCAACCCACCGTCTTGATAAACCACTCCAAGATTGTAATTCATTTTCGACAATAGATTTTCTCTTACCTCTTCAATCCATTTTTTTGCCACGGCTCCTGAGAGCAAATGGTTCTTATCTACTGGGAATTTTTGAGTTTCCACTTTCATAAGCCAACTGCTGTAAGGGTCCTTATTCACGTTTTCAGGCGAGTTAACAACTTCCTCATTCACGGCGATCACTTTTCCGCCTACGGGTGAGAGCATATCAATCACTTTTGAATCGACCTTCAACGCCCATCCCCTTTCTCCCTGATAAATCGTTGAACCAAGGGTTGGGACTTGAATGGCATCGATTTTTCCAACCAATTTTTGGGCAAAATCATTAATCCCAACTTTCACCACATTCTTGCTCTCCGGGATTGCCCAACTGTGCCCTGAGTGATAATAGACTTCTTCAGGAAGGCGAAACCATTCACTCATCGCAGGAATCACCTTTTCAGCGGCTTCAAATATAGCTCTGGCAGGTCTGTTCAACAGCCTCCAGAAAGGAATGAAGAGAAGAAGAAAACCGATAACAAGTAGGTATTCAATATGTTTTGTTGCAAAGATGTCTACGTAGCTGAAACCTTCCATTGGGGAACCTCCTTTCTTATGGTCACACTCTTTTCCCGGGTTTCTTCCTCGAGGGCCCATTCGGGCGATTTCTGTAACACCGGCATTCGGTTTACGACCCACCTGAACACCCATACTTCAGTCAGGATAATGGCTAGGGTAATCACAATCTCCATCCAGGAGGGGATATATCTCTGGCTCAAAGGCACGTACCACTTATAGGCAATGATGGAGATATTAAGCCGGTTGATAATAATCCCAAGCATCGAAAGGATGGCCGCTATCCGGATGATCGTAAAATTTTCATATCGGACACCCCGCAGGAACATCCAGCAAGGCAGGAGGACAAGGCCAATGAGCTCGACGAGATACCAGTAACCCATGGGAGTCGCCAAAAGCGCCCAATGTTTGTCATGAATGAGGATAAGGATCTTCATGAAAAAATAGACAAACATCGCTCCTGCACAGGCCTTGCCCAAACCTATCATGATCTTATTAAAAGCCACATGATCCTCATGGTCTAACTGACGACTGAAGACTTTGTGGCTTATCGTCCCTTCAAAAATGACCATGGAAAGTCCGGCGAAGATACTGGAGACAAAGAAGAGTACAGGGATAAACTGGGTATACCACAGGGGATGAATCTTATCCTTGGCCATCAAAAAGAGCGCCCCCAGACCTGATTGATGGAGGGTGGAGAGCGCGATGCCGAAGATCACTGCTCCTATGGTTAGAGAAGCAAGGATTTTCCTAATCCTTTTTAATCCAAGCCATTCAGCAATAGTCGGGGAGAATTCAATGAATAAGGAAATCATATAGAGCAGAAAGTGCCAGGAGACGAGGAAGAGCACCGAATTCACCCCGAATTTATAGGACGGTTGCCCTGACAACGGGATGATATTTTTCCGAGCGGAGGATATAGACAACAAAGGTAAGAATATAGGCCCCTCCGGCAAAGGCAACTCCTACCATGACATCAAATCCGATCCATATCCCCCAGGGGAATTCCTGGGAAAGGTTAGTAACAGAACCCAATCCTTTTGCCAAACGAATAATTACGAGGACGGCACCAAGAAGGATGATGGGAAGGGAGATCACATTAAAGGCGGTAAGGATCCTCCCTTTAGGTTTCAACTCACCACGAATAAAACCCCAAAAATCCCTCAAGCTCTTTATTTCTCCTGCTGTGGCCATTGCCTTCATCATCTTCCTCCTCCTATTCTTCTCTTTTCCTCTTCCTTTTTTGTAATGGCGTTTACTCCGATCAAGAACGCAGGCCAGAGCAGAAGGACAAGGGGAACCGAGTAGAGAAAGCCTTTACTGTACTCTGGATAGGGGGTTGTCCCAAGATCTGTTCTAAAACCTATTTGTTCGAAGGGAACCTTCGAGAGATAAAGGTACCCCGTTCCTCCAACTTCATGCTCTCCATAAATGTGGGTTATGTACTCCCCGGGTTTCTGGTAAATTCTCCGATTGGCTTCCTCAATCAGTTCCTTCCGGGTACCAAAGGTCAATGCTTCTTCCGGACAGGCCTCCACACAGGCTGGTTTCTCTCCTTGCTCAAGTCTACTCCAGCATAGACTGCACTTCACGATCTTGGGAGTAGCACTGTCATATTCGAACTTTGGAATTTCAAAGGGGCAGGAGGGCATGCAGTATCTACACCCCATGCAATTCTTTTCCCAAGTGACAGGCCCTTCCTTCCTTTTTTCCATCGCCTTCACCAAACAGGCCGCCACACAACCCGGCTGGTTACAATGCATACACTGTCTCTTTACGAAAATCTCTCCTTTTTCCGTTTGGTAGCGGTTGATCACCATCAATTGGTTTACGGTGGTCTGCCGTTCTTTTTCAAAAACCGAACTGTCTGATATATCCGGGACAGGAAGGTTATTTGCCTTTGCACAAGCCTCTTCACAAGAACGACAGCCTACACATCGGGTCGTGTCGACCAGAACACCTACAAATTCCTTTGGGGAAACAGCTGCTGATAATTTGGGCTTCCCCGGGATGACGATGTTTCCCGAGGCTACTCCGGCTATTCCCCCACCTACGATCCCGGCACCTAGCACTTTAAGAAACTTTCTTCTGTTAATGCCCATGTGCTCCTCCTTATTTTTCTCTCCTTAGCCGTATGGCTTTGTTTGCTTCTTTCAGTCAGACCTTTGATTCCGATACAGGTGACGACGGTCAAGATGACGAAAATGGGTACCATAAGAATCACCTCCTTTATACTTTTTTTGACAGTCATTCTGGAGAAGAATGAAATATCTGTGTTACTAGTATGTTCCAGAATCTCTCCTCTAAGATACCCCCAACCCCTTTGATCACTTCTCCACCGTCACCATAGACCATTCCCAGTGATGGGTAATTAAAGGAGGACCGTAGCTTGGCCTGAAGTCGGTCAAAGTGGACTTGGAACTGAAAAGAGTCCATCAATTTGGGTATCTCCTCACTGAAGGCTTTTGGTTTAATCCTCATGACCCATCCCTTCTCATAGGGCGATATATTTACGAGAGAAGGATCTTTCATCACTTTTTCATTTAACTCCACTACTGTTCCACCCAATGGAGCCAATTGACTCAATTTTCGTTTACCATGGCTAAGTTTCCAGGCCACCTCTCCTTGATTCAGCTGGCTTCCTATTGAGGGGACCTCGAGATCCTCAATGTCCCCCATTACCTGTTGAGTAAAATCATCAAGGCCTACCGTTACAATGTCTCCTTCTTCAGGTTTTGCCCAGGCGTGTCCATAGTGATAATAGACACCTTTAGGAAACTGAAGTACCCTCCCTTGGGCAGGAACCACCGGTACCGGAGCAAGAATCATCCGGCCGCTCCTCAACTCAGCCCTAGGAACCTCTCTTTTACGAGCAACATGGCTCAGGAGAACTTTTACCAAAATTGCCGTGATGAATGTTAATGCAACCAGGATAACCACCATTCTTCTCACCTCCTTTTACTTTCCATCATTTTTAATTTTCACCCTTACGATACTCAAAAATCGAGCCAAGGTTAAATATTGGTGCAAAAAAAAACCGAATAAGAATAAAATCATTTACGATTACAAAAAGTTAGAGGTTAGGGTTGGAAAGCCTAAGCGAGATTTTTACTTGGGGGATTAGTTTAGTAATGTTGAATATTTCTGCAGTAGCAATAGGTAGGTTTTCTTAAACGCTTAGGAATTCTACAAATTTTGGTGTTGAAAATATAAACGCCTCATTATTAATTTTTTCAACACTTATCTGTGCCTTTTTAATTTATTTGATCTTTATGAGGCGTAGATTCTTCCAATTCAAATCTGAGAATTTTCTTCTAACATTCTTTACCGTCTCACCCCTCCCCCTCCCCGTTGGGGAGAGGACTTCGTCGTGAACTCAGCGGAACGAGATGGGAGCCCCGCGGGATTTTGAGTCCTCTCCCCAGAAGTTTGGTATAATAAACGCTCAGAGGAGGTCTCGGATTAGCAAGAAGGCGTCTATGAAATGGAGAAGAAACTTACATGAGAGGAGGTTCTAGAAATGATCAGTCGAGTCTGGCATGGGTGGACCAACCGGGAAAACGCAAATGCTTACGAACGGTTGCTCCGGTCCGAGATTTTCTCAGCCATTGGAAAACGTTCCATTAAAGGCTACCGGGGTATACACTTGCTTCGCCGCAATGTCGATGAGGGGGTCGAGTTTGTGACGATCATGTGGTTCGACTCGTTTGATGCGGTTCGAGCGTTCGCCGGCGAGGATTATGAGGCCGCCGTCGTACCACCAAAGGCAATAGAGCTTCTTTTGAGATTCGACGCTCGTTCGGCTCATTATGAAGTCATTGAGAAACCGATGTAAGGGATTCGCCGCTTCGAAAAATGACGACGTAAAACCGGCCCCGGATCGAAAAAATAATGTGTCCTTATCTTCCTCACTATTCATCTCAAGTACGGGTAAAGGTGGGTATTTTGATTAATACACCTGGTCCGGGAACGTATTTACTCTAGAATCTTTTCCCGTCGTCTTATACATGATGGGGCTTTCCCACTCCTCGTCAAGGGCATCCTCATAGAGGTCATCATAGATGGCCCAGCTCCTTCCCCGGATCGTCTTTTCCATTCCCTTCGTACGGAAGGGCGTTGACTCATCGAGTCCTTCATAAAGCAATCCTCCAGGTTGAAATTCTTTGTGGATATTTTCCATCATCTTTCCGCCCCTGAAATAAGTGAATCCATATTTCTCCCACAGGATGGCATTGTGATAGAAAAAGGCATTGGTGGTCATGCTTTTCAACCCTAAGGACTCCATAAAGACGTCTAAGCATTTGACGAATTCCTGCATCAGACGCAGTCCTCGCTTGACCATGCCAGGGGCGAGGCCAGCCTTCATGGCTTTGATCTCTTCGGGGAGATTTCTCGATCGCGTCCCGTAGAGCGTATCCCTCCCCAGTTCGTCCACATCGACATTAAACCGTTCTGATAGAGGATCGTTAATGATAAGGAAATCGAGATGGAGGCTCTGCATGAAGGTTTCGAGAGAGACCTGACAGGAAAAGATGCAGTCTTTATCTCCTGCCCGATATTGGACTTCAATGCATGCAAAATTTTCGTCGGGGGGAAAGATCCCCCTGACGACTCTCTCTCCATGTTTGTTCAAAAGGCTTTTAGGATCGATCTGAAAATTATCGAATATTGATCGAGGGACGAGCTGCAGGTAAGTTCGATCTCTTTCTTCTTTGGGAAGTCGATTGAGTTTTGCAATAGAGAAAGTCATGATTTACTTTCTCACATGGAGACCCACTTCTGAACTAGGTCTGTAAGTGATTAAATAAAAATACCTTTCCTTGCTTGTTGAAATCGCTAACATTCCACCTCCCTGATCACACTTTCTCTCCAGCCAGTTGGATGACCACGCTGGGATCGGTAAGGGTCGAGGTATCGCCTAATTCCTCGATTCTGCCTGCTGCAATCTTCCGCAAAATCCTCCTCATAATTTTGCCACTCCGCGTCTTGGGAAGGGCATCTGCAAATTGGAGCTTATCGGGTGTTGCAATGGGGCCGATGACCTTTCGGACATGAGCCAGAAGTTCCTTCCGCAACTCTTCACTGGTCTTGATCCCGGACTTTAATGTGACAAAGGCGTAGATCCCCTGCCCCTTTACCTCATGGGGAATTCCAATGACGGCTGCTTCCGCAACGGAAGGGTGGGAAACCAGAGCGCTTTCCACTTCAGCCGTCCCGATCCGATGACCTGAGACATTGATCACATCATCGATCCTCCCCATCAGCCAGAAATAACCATCCTCATCCCTCTTCGCACCATCTCCGGTAAAATAATAACCGGGAAAGACGGTGAAATAGGCCTCCTTAAATCGCTTCCGCTCTGAATCGTTCCAGAACCCCCTCAACATCCCGGGCCACGGTTTGGCAATGACCAGAGAACCCCCTTCTTCTACCTGGCACTCGTTCCCATCCTCTCGAAGTATCTTCGGAACGATACCAGGAAATGGAAAAGTGGCTGATCCGGGTTTGAGGGGAGTGATTGGCAAAGGACTGATCAGAAAGCCTCCGGTCTCTGTCTGCCACCAGGTGTCCATGATGGGACATCTCTCCTGACCGATATTCTTAAAATACCACCTCCATGCCTCTGGATTGATGGGCTCTCCCACCGATCCGAGTATTCTCAGGCTCGAGATCCCCCTCTTTTTCACCCACTCATCGCCTTCTCTCATCAAGGCCCGAATGGCAGTGGGTGCGGTATAGAAGATGCTCACCTTGTACCGCTCCACGATTTCCCAGAATCGATCCGGTTTGGGATAGGTAGGAACTCCCTCAAACATCAAACTTGTTGCCCCGAGGGCAAGGGGGCCATAGACGACATAACTGTGACCGGTCACCCATCCGATGTCTGCGGTGCAGAAGAAGACATCTTCATCTTTGATGTCAAAGACCCATTTCAGGGTCTGGAGGACGAAGAGGAGATATCCTCCTGTGGTATGAATGACCCCTTTCGGTTTCCCTGTGCTACCGCTCGTGTACAAGATGAAAAGAATATCCTCGGCATCCATAGCCACAGATTCAGAAGCAAGTCCAACGTCCTCTTTCGCCATCTCCTCATGCCACCAAACATCCCTCTCTTTCATCAAGGGGACATCGATCCCTAGCCTTCTGACCACGACCACTTTCTCCACGCCAGGACAGTCCTTAAGCGCCTCATCGGCATTCACTTTGTTCTGAACAATCCTTCCGCTCCGATAGTAGCCATCTGCGGTGATCAGGACCTTTGAACCACAATCATTGATCCTGTCCCGTAGGGCTTCGGAACTGAACCCTCCAAAGACGACGCTGTGAATGGCTCCGATCCTGGCACAGGCCAACATGGCCATGGGGAGTTCTGGGATCATGGGGAGATAGATGGAGACCCGATCTCCCTTCTTCACTCCAAACTTCCTCAGCACATTAGCAAACTTGCATACGTGGTAATGGAGTTGCTGATAGGTAAAAACCCTGTTTTCCTCGAGAGGTTCCCCCTGCCAGATGAGAGCGACTTTGTTGCTTCTCCAACTGTTGAGATGTCGGTCCAAGCAGTTATAACTGGCATTCAACTTCCCGCCCAAGAACCACTTCACCTCTGGCTTGATGAAATTCCATTCCAAAACCTTATCCCATTTCTTATACCAGTCTAATTGGTCAGCACACTCTCCCCAGAATCCCTCTAGATCATTGATGGAACGCTGATATAGTCGTTGGTATTCTTCCAGACTTTTGATGTGGGCCTTGAGCTTTACCGCGTCCGAGGATTCATAGATCTGTTTGTCTTCCAGCATGGAGATGATCCCCTTCCCTTTCATCGCTGACTCCTCCTTCCTCGTTTTAAGAAGACGATCCCCTTTTGACTTCTTACCCCGCTGGTTTACCCGGTTTCAAAACCAGCTTTTTGAAACGCCTCAGTGAATGTATACTGTATACAAAATTTTTTGTCAAGAAAATGAATGTAAGAACCTTCTCCAGAATGGAAAAGGTATTTCTAACATTTTACCCAGAGGCTTCTAGAGCGCATTTGCAGGACAGAAGGGATATGGTGAAAATCTCAAGAACCGTCATGGGACGCGATAGGCAGAAGGATGATGAAGGTCGTGCCTTTATCCATCTCGCTTTCCACCTTGATCTCTCCCCCGTGGTCTTTAATAATTCCGTAACAGACTGAGAGGCCAAGCCCGACTCCCTTCACCTTCTGTTTGGTCGTAAAGAAGGCTTCAAAAATCTTGTCTCTTAATTCTTCGGGGATACCCATCCCAGTGTCTTGGATAGCAACGACCATTTTATGATCCTCCCGGCTCGTCCGAACGGTCAGAGTCCCTCCCTTCGGCATGGCTTCCTTTGCATTTTTCAAAATATTCAGCATCACCTGTCTCATCTGGTTCGTGGACGCCATGACCTCGGGAAGGGTCTCATCGAAATAGGTCTCCACTTTAATATTCGATTCCCTCATCTGTTTCTCCATCACCAGGAGAATCCCTTCAACCAACTCATTGATTTTGATAGGCCGTTTCTTCTCCTCTTCGGGTTTGGAGAAACTGAGCATGTTTCTGAGCATTTCGGCAAGCCGCTGGGTCTCGGAGAGAGATAATTCCAATATCCTCCTTCTTTTGCTTTCCGGGGGGATCTCGGTCTTGAGGAGTTCTAGAGTATTCATAATACCATAAATGGGGTTATTCAGTTCATGAGCGATCTGAGAAGTGAGTTTTCCCATGGCAGCCAGTTTTTCCGATTGCAGGAGGGCCTGCTGCATCTCCCTCAGCTCTCTCTCGATCTTCAACCGCTCCCGGAGGTCCTTAAAGATACCTATGCTCGCAATCGCCTTCCCGTCTTCATCATAGATGAAAGAGGCTGAAAGATCTCCCTCGATCAGCCCTCCATCCTTTCTTCGGTGGGTAATGGGAAAGGAGGTTAATTTTCCAACTCCCCCATAATCAGAGCTCCTCAGCTTTTCCATCACCTCTTTCGCCACGCCGGGTTGATAGATGCTCCGAATGTTCATCTTTTCCACCACTTCCTCAGCCTCATATCCCAGGATGTTCTCTGCTCCCTTGTTGAAAATCAGGATGTTCCCCTTCATGTCAGTCACAATGATCCCATCAACAGAGCTCTCAATCAAGTTCGTTAAAAACTCATTCGCCTCTTTCAGTTCCCGTTCCATTCTCTTCCGATCGGAGATGTCTATGTTGAGGCCCTCATAACCAATGACCTTTCCTTTCTCATCTAGCTTCGCGTGGGCTGTCAGAAGGACCGTAATCGTCTCTCCACTTCTCTTCTTAAATTCTACCTCCAGGTCTTTCACAACACCATGTTCTTCGATCAATCTCTGAAACTTTCTTCGATCCTCGTGATTGACATAGAGATCTTTGGCAATATCGATTTTCAGAAACTCTTCTTTATGATCATACCCAGCCATCTCCAGCAGGGCTTGATTGCAGTCTAAGAACTTCCCCTCCTTCGAGCTGATGAAGAGGCCGTGGTGAACCCTTTCGAAAAGGGTTCGAAACTTTTCCTCTGAGTCTTTCAACTCCTTCTCAAACTTTTTTCTCTCGGTGATATCCCGAATATAAGCATACATCTTCATCCGTCCATCATCCGAACGAGTAGGCGCAAGACAGACCTCTGTCTCTTTGGCCACGTCCTGCGCCGTCCAGAGAGACATCTCTGTACAGACCTTCTGACCCAGCCCTTCTCCTCGCATCACCATTTCTTCTAAGAACTCTTCATCTCTCTTGCCGATGAGGGAGAAGAATTCTCGTCCGAGAATCTGTTCTTTGGGGAGGCCCATGATTTCGGAGGCCATCTGGTTGGCAAATTCGATCCGGGAATCTTCATCGAAGACAATAATCCCATCGTCTCCCATCTCGGCAATCTTCTCAAATCGCTTCGTAGCTTCCCGGATCTCCCATTCCATCCTTTTTCTTTCAGTGATATCCCTCAGGTAGGCATAGGTTTTGACGCCGCCTTGTTCCATCTTCGCAATCGTGATGCAAACCTCCGCATCCCATTTTTGGCCTTTTTCGGTCAATACCTCCATCTCGGTACAGACCCTTTTGCTCTCATCCTCTCCCACTTCCGAATGCATCTGGTCAAGATAACCGACATCCCTTTCTCCTAAGAGACGCCGAAAGTCCATTCCGATGAGTCGCCTGCTTGAATAGCCAGTCAATTCAGAAGCGACCGTATTGGCAAATTCGATTCGGTAATCCTGGTCGAAAACGATGATTCCATCGTCTCCCATCTCGGCAATCTTCTCCAACCGTCTTGATACCTGTTGAATATCTTCTTCCCCTCGCTGCTCATATTCTTTGATCTTCTTCTCCAAGTGAGCAACCTTCTCTTTCAATTCTTCATAACTGGGAGTCTTTTCCATAAAAATACCTCTCTCTGGTACTGGAGTCATCCAGCCGGTCTAAGCTCCCCAACTCACTCTCAACAAGAGGGAGGAGGAGAATTTCGATCACATTTTACACTAACTGAAAAATTTTGTGTCAAATTTTATTTGATAGGATGGGAAAAAAGTGGAATGAGACGGGAGCCTTCATCGATGTCCACCTGCTAGCCACTGCCTCTTGAATCGCCTTCTGATACCGCCTTTGGACAACCACCAGATTCTTCACGACAAACCCTACAGATCCTTCGTGTCCGTCCTAGCGTTCGTTTCTTTTCCATCATTCATCATTCATCGTTCCTCGTTATCTGTTGCCTTCCACCTTCAACCTTTCGCGTGACACCACATCAGACGACCTCTTCTTCTAACACCTTTTCTCCCTTAAAAATTCTTTCAAAGCCTAACGAACTTACGTCTACCGTCTCGTAGCGCCCCAATCGAATTAATTCCGAGAGGGCTCTGCCAACGGCAGGGGCTTGCTGGAGACCATGCCCACTGAAGCCTACTGCCATGAAAAAACCGTGTAGTTCTGGATGTTCCCCGAGGATGGCATTATTATCCCATTGGTTCACCTCATAGAGCCCAGCCCATCCACGAATGAGTCTCAATTTATCAAAAAGAGGTATGCGGAAGGCGATATCAGGCCAAATGACCTCATTAAAATATTGACGGTCCCAGTCAAAATTGAATCCTGGAGGTTCCTCCTTTCGTGATTTCCCTGTGAGGATATGGCGTCCCACTTCATGACGAAAGTAAAGCCCTGACGTGTCAATGACGAGAGGGAGGTCATACTCGAAAAGGCGAGGGGGCTGACAAATATAGACCATGCGTCGGACCGGAACCACGGGGATCTCCAGACCAGCCATTCTTCCCACTTCTCCGGCATAGGGACCGGCCGCATTGACAACACAGGGAGAGGGATAGGTTTCTCCATCCCTTGTCCGAATCCCGGATACCCGATCGCCCTCTTTCAGGACAGCGACAACCTCTTTGTAAAGATACTGCACCCCCAGATTCCTTGCCTTCTTGGCATAACCCTGAAGCACACTGTACGGGTCCATGTATCCATCCCCCGGGGAATAGGAAGAACCCACGAGGCCTTCGGGGTTGAGATCAGGGATGATCTGGAGGGTTTCCTTCATATCCAGAAGCTGGGTGTCCACTCCCAAGGACTTCTGAAAGCGTTGATGCTTGACGAGGAGGGGCCAGTTCTTCTCATTGCCAAGAAAGAGATATCCCCGTGGCTTAAGCTCAATTTCCGGCTTCTCCCCCTTTACTTCCATCAGTTCTCCGAATTTCTCAAAGATGGAGAGACTGTATTGGGACATCCGGACATTGACCTCCGTACTGAACTGTCTCCGGATACCTCCCGCACTCAAGGTCGTCGAGGATCGTTCATAGGTGGGGTCTTTTTCAAAGATGGCAATTTGTCCCTTGAACCCGTCATTGACTAAGTTACAGGCGATGCTCGAACCCATGACGCCACCGCCTATGATAAGGATGTCAAAGGTTTGATGTGGCATAAGGAGGCTGGAAGAGGTGGAACCTACTAACCGACCAGGTCATTCTTCATCATCTCTCCTAAAACCCTGGCCCTCTGGGTGGCTACTTCAACCGCATTGATCAGTGTCGTTCTGAGTCCTCCCTCTTCCAATGTATGAAGCCCTGCAATGGCGGTCCCTCCGGGAGAGGTCACCATGTCTTTCAATTTCCCGGGATGTTCTCCTGTCTCGATGAGCATCCTGGCTGCTCCCAGAACGGTTTGAGAAGCCAGAACGAGGGCATCATCCCTTGAAAGACCCACCTTCACTCCTGCGTCTGCCAGGGCATCGATGATGAGAAAGATGTAGGCCGGTCCACTTCCACTCAATCCTGTCACAGCATCGAGGAGGTACTCATCGATGAAAAGGGATTTTCCAACGGAATCGAAGATTGTCTTTGCCATCATCAAATCATCCTTCATAGCGTGTTTCCCCGCTGCAATCGCTGAAACCCCTTCTCGAACAGAAACGCAGATGTTAGGCATAACACGGATTAGTTTCAAATCTTTTTGAGCACAGGACTCGATGGCATCGAGAGGAACACCTGCCGCAATGGAGATGATCAGTTTTGAGAGATCAAGATATTCAGCAATCTCCTCCACCACGGGTTTCATGATTTGAGGTTTCACGGAAAGGATAACGATATCCGATTGCTTCACCACTTCTGCGTTGTGAGAAGTTGTCTTTACCCCATATTTTTCTTTTATGGTTTTTAGTCTCTCGCCCCTCACATCCGAGCAAAAAATTTGTTCCGGTCTACAGAGATGGCCGTATAAAAGCCCATGGGTCAAGGCTTCTCCCATATTCCCGGTTCCCAAGATGCCCACCTGTTTATTCTTCAACATGCTCCTTCCTCCTGAAACGATACCCACTAAATATTTTTATAGAAATTTACCGTGCCTTGTGTTAATTTTTGTTCTAACCATAAAACTGAATGAAAAAGGTGTCAAGAATAAAAAAGGAGGGCTTTGAAAAATCATCGAACCCCTCTGATGACTCTGATTAGGGGCCGATGAGACAGATTCAAAATTTATTGGTAAATGAGGGTAATCCCTGCCTACCGGCAGGCAGGTATGTAATCCTTTTTTTAATCTGTGTCATCAATAGAGCGTGAAGTTTTTTGAGAGCTCTCAAAAGGAGGTGGACATTATGTTCAAGAAGATTCTTTTCTGTACCGACTTTTCTGAAGATGCCCATTGGGCCTTTACCCACGCCCTCACTCTTGCTAAAACATTCAACGCCAAACTCTTGGTGCTCCACGTGACTCCCGAGCCTGTCCATCCCGAACAGCTTTCAATCTATCTCTCCGAAGAAAGATTGGAGGATTTGAGAAAATCTCGGAAGAAGGAGATTGGCCAGCAATTGGAAACCCATTACATCAAAAAGATGAAGGGGTTCAAAAATTACAAAGTCATCGTCAAAGAAGGGGAACCCTTTGTTGAGATCATCAAGATGGCCAAAAAAGAGTCTGTGAAACTCATCGTCATGGGAACGCATGGAAGGACCGGCCTGGATCACATCCTCTTTGGTAGCACGGCAGAGAAGGTGGTGAGAAAATCGCCCTGTCCCGTCCTGACGACCAGACTCCCTGGAAGAAAATTTAGGATGCTATAAGGATTTGTCCGTCTTTCATCAACCCCTGGTCTGGTGATTTTTCTCTGATCAAGGGGACCCAAGGTAGGGAAATAAAGAGGGGATCTGGAAATTTAAGAGCTTATGTTCCGATATATTGTCATCGAAGGTCCGATTGGCGTAGGGAAGACAAGTCTGACCAAACGACTGGCAAAGGAATTCAATGCCCGATTGGTCTTGGAGAAGCCTGAGGAAAACCCCTTTTTGCCCCGTTTCTATGAGGATCGGAAAAAATATGGTTTTCAAACTCAGATCTTCTTCCTCATGAACCGTTTCCAACAACAGAAGGAAATGGCCCAACTCGAACTGTTCAACCAGACCACTCTTTGCGACTACCTCTTCGCCAAAGATAGGATTTTCGCCTCCTTGAATTTAGATGATCATGAATTGGCCCTTTACGAGCAGATCTATAAGCTCCTGAACGGGCAGATTCCCTCCCCTGATTTGGTCATCTTTCTACAGGCGAAACCAGAGGTACTATATCATCGGATCAAATCGAGGAATATCTCTTATGAAAAGGAGATCGATCTCGAATATCTGAAAATATTAACGGAGGCTTATAATTATTATTTTTTTCACTACGATCAAACTCCCCTTCTGGTCGTCGATACGAGTGAAATTGACTTCGTGAATCGAAAGGAGGACCTTGCTCAGTTGATTCGGGAGATCAATCAGATGAGGAAGGGGACGTGGTATTTCATTCCCATGAGAACCAAATAAATGTTGAGTTCGGAGTGTAGAGTTCGGAGTTCAGAGTATAGAGGACAAAAGCGTTTTCTTTCTTATTCCGCAATCCGCAATCTGCATTCCGCAATAGATTAGCTTTCTGGCGTTGAAGATTCTGTCCCTTCCTTGGGCGTCTCTGATGTGGCTGCTTCCGGAGCAGGTTCCCTAGGAGGTGCTTTTTCGGGTTTTCTCTTCACGACTTCTTTCGGGACCTCCGCTTTCGCCGACTTTGCAGGAGGGGGGAGCAGTCCCTTTGCGCGTTGTTTCCTTCTCTCCTTTCTTCTTTTCCTTCTTCGTGCGAGTTCCCGTTCCCTTTCGCGTCTCGGCATAGATTTCTCCTTATCTAAAATAGTTCGTAGACAATCTTCTCATCATTTCATGGTCCGATAGTCTCTTAGCCTTTCCTGCCTGCCGCAGGCAGGGACGATTCGACGAACAGACCCATCGACTATGCGGCCAATGAGGCTGAACGCTGTCGAGGCATCCGGCAGAGACGGCTGATCTCTTCCATCACCTGATGGGTGAGGGAGGAAGCACTTGACTCTTTTTCTGCAAAGAGAGGATGGCCGATCCGTATCTCCACCCGCCTTCGCCATCCCATTCTCTCCCCATATCGAATTCCCACGGGGATAAAGGGGATTCTATAATTCAGTTCATCTTGGAACCCTAGAATCATTTGCAGCAAGCGGCTCTTTCCTGAACCCACCCTTTCTCGGAAATAGGTCCCTTCGGGAAAGATGACGATCTTTTCGCCCGCTCTCAATAAGGAAAGAAGATTCTTAAAAGAGTCTAAGGTCCGAATGGACTGTTTCCGATCGACAGGGATACCGCCGAGGAGGGAAAGATAATGTCGAATGAAAGGATACTTGAAGAGTTCCCGCTTGGCCACAAAATAGAGGAGTGGTCTAAAGGAAAGACTGACGATAGGGATATCCGTCCAATACTGATGCTTGGGGAGAATGATCGCCGGCCCGCGATCGGAAAGCGTCTCCATCTTCTCGATCTCAAGGTGATAAAAGATCGAGAAGACCATCTGGGCTGTCCACTTGGTTATGGCGTAGACAAAATAATTTCTTTTCACCAGCGCTTCACCTAAACACAACCCCTTCGATTTCTCTTTCGAAAGTTCGGTTGTTGAACTATTGGATATTATTTGTTTATTGGTGCTCGGCGCTTCGTAATGATTAATAAGAATCCAGAAGGTCTTCCTCAGGAACTTCTGGAGGTAATTCCTCTTCCTTCGACCTCTTTTTGGCCCGCTTTGCAGCAGCCATCCCTGCTTTTAAGGCATCTCGGTTCAATTTCTCCGTACCTTTGGGAACCCGAGCCAGGACGGCCGCTTCCATCGCCTTTGGAGAGACGAAGGTGCTCAAATGGGCAAGGGCTCCGAGGGCAATGATATTGGCCACGACTTCTCTATTAAACTTTTCTCTCGCCATTCGGGTAAAGGGAATCTGGAAGGCTTTTGCCACCGGAGGCTGCGTGACAAATGTGGAATCAACAATCAGCATCCCCTCTGATTTGAGGTCATGATAAAATTCATCGCATGATTTTTGATTCATGGCCAGTAGGAGATCCGGCCTCATAGCCTTGGGGTAATCAATCTCCTCATCGCTTACGATGACCTCGGATTTGCTTGAACCCCCTCTTGCTTCCGGTCCATAACTCTGGGTTTGAGCCACATATTTCCCATCATAAATACCAACTGCCTCAGCCAAGATGATTCCCATCAGAATGATCCCTTGCCCTCCTGAACCACTCAGGCGAATCTCATAGCGAAAGCTCATTTTCTATGCTCCAGACCTAAGGTCACCAGGTTATCCGGGTATCAGGTAGTGGGTATCAGTATATCAGGATACCAGAAAAAGACCCCTTTCTCGGTTGTACTTACCTGATTCTCTGATCCCCTGATATCCTTTATCCTGATTCCCTGGTCACCCGATATCCTTACTTCATCGCGACGGTTTCTTTGGCTCGCCCCCGGATCTTCTCGTACTCTTCCTGATAGACCGGAAGTTCCTTGTCGATCAAGACACCGATGAGAATCTTATCCTTCAACTCCTCAAGCTTCATCCTAACCGCTTTCTCCACAGGCAAGGTATGATCCCGCTGCCACTCCATCATTTCAACCGCCGATCCCAGCCGATTCTGTCTTCCGTACTGGGTATGACAGTGCGAAATTACTTCCACGACGGAAAATCCCTTTTTGAGGAGAGCTCGCTCGATCAAGCTATCCAAAAGCCTGGCGTGGTAAACGGTTCCCCTTCCCACGAAAACTGCCCCTGCCGTCACCGCTAATTCCGAAATTTTGAAGTCCTGTTCAATATTGGAATAGGTGGTCGTCGTAGACCTCATGCCATAGGGAGTGGTGGGAGAATATTGCCCACCCGTCATCCCATAGACACTGTTGTTGATAATGATGGCAGTGAGATCGATATTCCTTCGTGCGGCATGAATGAAGTGATTCCCTCCAATGGCTACGGCATCGCCATCGCCCATGATGACAATCACTTTCAGATTGGGTTTGGCCAGCTTCACTCCCGTGCCAAAGGTAAGTGCCCGGCCATGGGTGGTATGAAGGGTGTTGAAGTCCACATACACCGGAAGCCTTCCCGAACACCCAATCCCTGAAACCAAAACGATCTCGTCTTTCTCATAACCGATCCGATCGATGGCCCGTATCAGAGCTCCCAACATGATTCCGATCCCGCACCCAGGGCACCAGACATGGGGAAACTTCTTGTCATGTCGAAGGTATTTATGGATGAGTTTGGTCACTTCTGCCATCAGAGTATCTCCCAGTAATGATCAATGCAAAATGCTAAGTGAAAATTTAGCATTGCAAAATGAAACCAAGAAATTTTCTTCTCTTGCATCCTTTAACAGTGTTGATTGATCATTGCCCATTGCTCATCTTGCAATGATCTTCATGCCATAACTTCCTGGATCCGATCTAATAGCTCATCCGGTGTAATGATAGTCCCATCTACTTTGTTAAGCGTAAACACCCTCGCCGTGTCTCGACTTACCCGTTTTACCTCTCTGGAAATCTGACCCATGTTCATTTCGGGAATGAGAAGGTATTTAGAGGTCTGAAGGATCTTTTCAACGGCAGACCTCATAAAGGGCCATACCGTCATCAGCTTCAGAAGCCCCACCTTCAAACCTTTCTCCCTCGCCAAGATCATTGCCCTTTTGGCTGAACGAGCCACACACCCATAGGCAATCATCGTGATCTCGGCATCTTCTGTTTCATAGAATTCTGCTATTTGAATTTCCGAAAAATGTTGGCTGATCTTCCGGTGGAGCCTGGAAATAAAAGGGCCGATCTCATCCGGTCGCGAGGTGGGAAATCCTCGAATATCGTGCGTCAGGCCTGTGACGTGGTATCGATAGCCATCTCCGAAATTGGCCATAGGCGGAATGCCACCAGGTGTATCTTCGTAGGGGATGTACCATTCCGGTGGCATGGTCGGTCGGATTCGATCAAAAATCTCAACCCCCCCACGATCATCCAGAACCATCTTTTCTCTCATATGGCCCACTACTTCATCAATCAATAGAATGACGGGAGTACGAAATTTTTCAGAGAAGTTGAAGGCCTTAATGGTCATATCATAGCATTCGCGGACCGTAGAGGCAGAGAGGACAATAATGGGATGATCCCCGTGGGTCCCCCATCGCGCCTGCATCACATCGCTCTGGGAGGGCATCGTAGGAAGGCCTGTACTTGGCCCCCCTCTCATCACATCAACAATCACACAGGGCACCTCCGAAATAATGGCAAAGCCCAGATTTTCTTGCATCAGAGAGAACCCCGGACCACTGGTGGCGGTCATCGCCTTCACCCCTGCCAGAGAGGCACCAATCACGGCTCCCAAGCTTGCGATCTCGTCCTCCATCTGGATGAAGGTTCCATCCACCTGGGGAAGTTTTACGGATAGTATTTCAGAGATCTCTGTGGCTGGAGTGATGGGGTAGCCCGCAAAAAAGCGGCAACCTGCTCTCAGGGCTCCTTCCACCACTGCCTCATTCCCCTGCAGCAACAATTCTTTCTGGTAAGATTTCTTCTCCCTTTTGTTCTTTCTCTCCAACTCTCTTCTCGCTTTTCTTCCTGCCCTTGGCTTTACTTTCAACGGTGATCGCAAAATCAGGGCATCGGATTTCACACCATCCACAATTGATACATTTGTCGATGTCCTTCACATAAGGATACCCTGCTTCATCCTTCGCTAAGACACCGGTGGGACAGAACGCAATACAGATTCCACAAGCCTTGCACCAAGCCTTATAAATATCAATTTTTGGTTTTTCTTTCTTCTTTTTGGTTTCGTCCACGACGAAACTCCTCAGGTCCGTAGAGGGAGCCGTTTCAGGCATTGTTCACCAGTAAATATAAATTAAAAATTTAAGTCATGTCAAAGATTTTCGATGACGGCGGAGGCGAACTCTGAGCATTTCACCTTCTTCGCCTTCTTCATTTGGCGGGCAAGATCGTAGGTAACCGTCCTGCTTGCAATCGTTTTCTCAAGGGCTCCTGTGATTCCATGAGCTACTTCCTTCCAACCCAGATAGTCGAACATCATTGCTCCGGAAAGGATGAGAGACCCAGGATTGACAACATCCTGATGGGCATACTTTGGAGCGGTTCCATGGGTGGCTTCAAAGACTGCCGCCCGATCCCCAATATTTGCACCGGGCGCCATGCCCAATCCTCCTACTTGTGCTGCCAACGCATCGGACATATAGTCGCCGTTGAGGTTGGGCATGGCCAGCACATCATACTCCTCGGGCCTCAGGAGAACCTGCTGAAACATCGCATCTGCAATCCGGTCTTTCAGAACGATCTTTCCGGAAAGAAGATTCTTGACTCCCTTCTCAAGTACGTCACTCTCCAGGACAACCCTCTCTCCGAAATCTTCTTTTGCAACTTCATACCCCCAATCCCTGAAGGCTCCTTCTGTGAATTTCATGATGTTCCCTTTATGAACCAATGTGACATTCCTTCGACCGTGAGAGAGGGCGTACTGAATGGCTTTCCGAACGAGACGTTTTGTCCCGAAGCAGCTGATCGGTTTGATTCCGATGCCTGAATCCTCCCGAACCCTTTTCCCCATTTCCCTCTCAAGAAACTCTCTTAACTGCAATGCCTCCTTTGACCCTTCCTTCCATTCGATCCCCGCATAAACATCCTCCGTATTCTCCCGGAAGACCACCATGTCGACCTTCTCGGGATGCTTCAGCGGGCTTGGGGTCCCCTGGATATATTTCACAGGTCGGATGCAAGCATACAGATCGAGTCTTTGTCTGAGGAGGACGTTGACACTTCTAATCCCTCTTCCTACGGGGGTCGTCAAGGGCCCTTTGATACCGACCTTATGTTCTCGAATCGCCTCGATGGTCTCCTCAGGTGCCCATTCCCCTTTGAGTCGAAAGGCTTCCTCGCCGGCATAGATCTCAAGCCAGTGAACGCTGCGCTTCCCTCCATAGCACTTTTTTATGGCAGCGTCGAATACGCGTACCGATGCTTTCCATATATCCGATCCCACGCCATCTCCTTCAATGTATGGGATCATCGGGGTATCGGGGACATGGAAAAGGCCATCTGACCCAATCTCAATTTTATCGGGCATTGTTTCCTCCATCCAATCACGCTATGGTCTCGATCTCTTTCCTTTCACATAAGACAACGCACCACCATTCTGCAGGAGGGATTTTTCTCTCTCGTTCAACAAGACCTTTAGGACGATGGTCTCATGCTTTGTCTCATTGATTAAAGAAATGGTGTCTCCAAGATCCCCCACTTCGATCTCAATCTCATCCCCCTCTTCTATCTTTTGATAATCCTCTTCTTTTTCGAAGACCAAAGGAAGAATACCAAAATTAATGAGATTGGCCAGATGAATCCTCGCAAATGATTTGGCCATCACCGCCTGAATGCCCAGAAACATGGGGCCAATGGCAGCATGTTCCCGGCTCGATCCCTGGCCATAATTCTCTCCTGCCACGATGAATCCTCCCCTTGATTCTTTGGCCCTCTTGGCAAAAGTAGCGTCTATTCTTTCAAAAACATATTCCGAGATGGCTGGAATATTTGACCGTAATGAAAGAACTTTTGCACCCCCTGGGACGATGTCATCGGTGGTCACATGGTCGGGGAGCTTTATTAAAACACGCCCTGTCAACTTCTTCGCCAAGGGCCCTTTGAGGGGAAGGGGCTTAATATTCGGTCCCCGAATCAACTCAATCTTCTCAGCCTCGTCCGAGCGCAGAGGAGGAAGGATCATGTTTTCTTCCACAGGGTAGTCTTCAGGCAGTTCAACGACGGATGCTCTCCCAAGAGTCCTCGGGTCTGTGATGACCCCCTGGATCGCAGAAGCCGCTGCCACTTCGGGACTCACTAAATGAACCTGAGCACTTTGGGTCCCTGAACGCCCCTCAAAATTTCTGTTAAAGGTCCTCAAAGACACGCCATTTGTACAAGGGGCCTGCCCCATTCCTATACATGGACCACAGGTACTTTCCAAAATTCGCGCTCCTGCAGTAATCAGATCTAAAAGCGCTCCATTTGAAGCGATCATACGCATGACCTGGCGCGAACCTGGTGAGATGACAAGGCTCACATTCGGGGAAACCGTCTTTCCTTTCACGATGGAGGCCACGGTCATCAAATCTTTGTAAGAAGAATTCGTGCAGCTTCCGATGGCCACCTGATCCACAGACAATCCTTCAATCTCCTTCACAGAGCAGACCCGGTCTGGACTGTGGGGTCGAGCGACCAAGGGTTCAAGTTTTCCCAAATCAATCTCCACGACTTCATCATATCGAGCATCAGGATCTGCACTCAGGGGTATCCAATCCTTCTCTCTTCGTTGTGCCTTTAAAAAACGTCTCGTCATCTCGTCGCTGGGGAAGAGGGAAGTCGTCGCTCCCAGCTCGGCTCCCATATTGGTAATCGTTGCCCTTTCTGGAACCGTTAACGTTGCCACCCCGGGCCCACTATATTCGAAGATCTTGGCCACCCCTCCTTTCACAGTGAAGCGCCGAAGGATTTCGAAAATGATATCTTTTGCACTCACATAATCGGATAACTTGCCCAAGAGTCTCACCTGCACCACTTTGGGAACGCTCAGGTGAAAGGGTTCTCCAGCCATGGCCAAGGCTACATCCAACCCTCCCACCCCGATGGCCACCATTCCTATCCCCCCAGCCGTTGGGGTATGACTATCTGCTCCCAGAAGGATCTCCCCCGGCACAGCAAACCTTTCAAGATGAACTTGATGGCAAATACCATTCCCAGCTCTTGAGAAGTAGAGCCCATATTTTGCAGCGAAGGTCTGGAGGAATAAGTGATCATCAGCATTTTCAAATCCTACCTGGAGGGTATTGTGATCGATATAAGCGATGGATCGTTTTGTCTTGATCCTTGGTAAGGATAAGGCCTCAAATTGTAATGCGGCCATCGTTCCCGTGGCATCGTGAAATAACGTCTGGTCAACAGAAATTCCAATGGTTTTCTTTTCGGAAATCTTTCCAGACACCAGATGAGACTCCAATATTTTTTCTACAAGATTTCGCCCCATGCCCTCTTTTCCTTTCGATTTAGATGTCCTCCCTCTTCAGAAAGATATTTTCTGGGAAGTCCGGATCCTTGGGGACCCACGTTTCGCTCTCCTGGGGCTCCTGCTCCCTCAGGGTATATATCTTCATTACTTCTTCGATGGAAATCTGAGTCAATCGCTCAAGAACATGATTGTATCGACCTTGCTCGATATCCTTTATCCTTTGATAGAGGCTTTCAGGAAGGGAAAGAATGTGTCGTCCATAAATTCGCCTTGCAAGAAGTGCCACATTGGGTTGCGAAATTTCAGCTGGGCACTTCGACGCGCAAGCCCCACACATGATACACTGAAAGGACAGGGTAGCTACTTTTTCAACATTTCCTTGAATCGCCTGTGCCATGCAGTCCATCACCTGAATTTCCATGGGGCAGACTCGCGTACACGTATTACATTGAAGGCAGCGGTAAATTTCCGGATAGATTTTCTCCAGGATCCCGGTTTGCCCCCGCAACTCCTCGAGACCGTAGTGAGCGCGATGCATCGGAACGAAAGGAGATTGGGTAATCTGCATCTCTGGTTCAGCCAAAGCCTGACAGGCCAAAGCCACTTTGAGCTGGTAACTTTTAGGGGTTCGATATTCCGTCAAGCATGCGCCACAAATTCCTCCTCGACAACCGCAGGATCGAATGAAGTGATACCCCACAAACTCCATCGCCTTCTGGATCGTCAGCCCTTCTGGCACTTCATATTTTCTGCCAAAGACATAAATGTTAATGAATTTTACTGCGGGATCCTCCATGCTTTCCTCTACTGATGGACTTTGGTGAGTGCCTTTTCATATCGATAATCGGGAAGGAGCAAAGGGGATTTGATATCCTTTTTCAACACCCCGGATCTTTCTAGCTCCTTTTCATACTGAACAACGTGGTCCATGGTAAGTGCTCCGTTCTTAATGACCTTTGCCCGTTCCGCAGCACGTATTCCCGCTCGTCGACCAAAAACGAAAATGTCAAGAAGAGAATTTCCGCCTAACCGATTTCTTCCGTGAACGCCACCTGACACCTCTCCAGCTGCAAAAAGATTTTCTACGGTGGTTTCGCCATACTCGTCGATAAGAATCCCTCCGTTCTGGTAGTGCTGTGTAGGATAGACGAGGACAGGTTCCTTGGTAATATCAATTCCATAAGTATAAAAGCGATGGAACAGGTGAGGAAAGATCCGATGGATGGTCCCCTTCCCTTTGTTGATTTCAACCAGTGGCGTATCTAGCCAAACGCCCTGCATCCCTGTCGGGGTTGTCACCCCCTTCTTCCTCCCCGTAACCTCCCGGATCGTTGCGGATGAAGTGATATCTCGAGTCTCCAGCTCGTTGATATACCGGTTTCCCTGACCATTGACAAGTTGCGCACTCCAGCCTCTAAACGCTTCTGAAACAAGTAGCCCCAACAACTGCTCAGGATAGGCCGTCCCTGTCGGGTGAAACTGGATGGCATCCATGAAAATGATCTCAGCCCCAGCCCGATTGGCAATCACCAATCCGTCTGCTGTGGCCCCATAGTGATTTGTCGTAGGAAACCCCTGGATATGGAGTCGGCCAATGCCACCTGTGGCCAGGATAACGATCTTCGATCGGATCACAAACTGCTCCTTCGTATCCAGATTGGCAAAGATCGCCCCAGCACACCTCCCCTTGTCGTCCAACACAAGCTCGACCGCCGGACAGAACTCCATGATCTCAATGCCTCGGCTGTAACCCTCATCCCGTAACACTCGCATGATCTCCATCCCGGTGTAGTCCGCGGCCGAGTGGACCCTCCGACGACATTGCCCACCCGCAAAAGAGGCGAGAAGATCTCCGTTATCCCTTCGGTCAAACATCACTCCCAGGCGTGCGAGCCATTCCAATATCATTGGCGCATCCCTTACAAGGGCATGAACCAGGTGGGGCAGATTCTCAAAACCCCCTCCTCCCATTGTGTCTAGATAATGAAGCGCAGGGGAGTCGAACGCTCCAACTGCCGCCTGGATACCACCTTCAGCCATAATCGTATTGGAATCCCCGAACCTGAGTTTGGTAGTGATCAGTGTTTTCGCCCCGAGCTCAGCGGCAAACAAGGCTGCTGACGCACCCCCTCCCCCTCCACCTATCACTAAGACATCGACGTTATGCTTGACACGGTCGAGATCCACTCTCTCAGAGTGGACAACACTTACCCCTTCGAAAAGGTCCGCAAGCTCATGGGGCACCCTTTTCCCCTGATTCACTCCAACTTTAATTTCCCGTCGGCCTCCTTCGCGATAGTCAGGATGCCATTCGTGAAGCAATTCCTGACGTTCTTTCAATGAAAGCATTGGGATCTCTTCCTGGGCTCGTGAAAGCCGTGTGGCCTCCACCTCCTTGATGGAAGCTTGCATGCTTTCTGGGTATCTAGACATAACTTTCTTTTTCCCGGTCCTACTCTTCTACCTCAAACCAAAATTTCGATCGCCACGTGCCAGATTGCAAATAAAATCCCAATTTCAACTTATCTCCCTACATTTTGCAGGCAGGTATCCTGGACGTTGAGGCACGCGTTCTAACATTTTTGACGCACCCATGCCTGCCATTCAATTATCTCACGGCCGAATAGACATTCTTTGGGAGGAAGACCCGTCCTTCCATGATCTTTCTCGCCGTCCTCCCGATGGTACAACTGATGATACGAGTCTGGTCATTTTCTTCCCTTGCCGCAACCTTAACATCCATCTGTCCGGAAGGATGCCCAACGGTCACATTTCTCTCCATAAAGGTCTGGGACCCACCTTCAATAACTTTATGGACAACCGACCCAGGAATGACTGCTGCAATCGCTGCCGGGATCCCTGCTGTAATGGCAAAGGTCTTATGCATCTTTCCCATGGCCATCACTCGCGCCAAGAGGTCAACCTGTTCCTTTTTGACTTTCATGCCCGTCATGGTGAGGTAATCTTGAGGAGGAGCTACGAAGGAAATCTTAGGGATCGATGCACTGAAAGGGATTCCGGTAAGCTCACTAACCTTTTTGCGAATGGCCTCAAGTTTCTTCTTCGCCTCCAGGTCCTCTTCAAAAGGCATGGGAAGCTCTGTCCCCTTCAGGCCTAAATCCGCCGCATAAACGAAGGTTGTGGGATTGCCCGCATCGACAATGGTTGCTTCAATGCTTTCTCCCGAATCCAGCCTTATTTCATCGACGACATGTCCGGTCGGAAGGAGCCTCCCTGTGGTCGCCCCTCCAGGGTCCATAAAACTAAGCTCAATCTTCGCTCCAGTTCCAGGGACACCGTCAATGGCATAGTCGCCCTCCGAAACCACCTTTCCTTTTCTCACCGGAACTTTTGCATGAATCATCTTCTGGGTGTTCGTATTGAAAATCCTCACCGTTGTCACCGGCTCTTCGGCTTGAACCCATCCTCGGTCGATCGCATAAGGTCCCACCGCAGAGCTGATGTTCCCGCAATTGGCCGAATAGTCGACAAACGGCTTGTCGATTCCCACTGCCCCGAACGTATAATGGATGTCCCGATCTGGCTCCTTCAAGGGTTTGATAAGGGCCAGTTTGCTGGTCAAGGAATCGGCCCCTCCTAGACCATCGATTTGGCGGATATCCGGGCTTCCGAAAATGGCGAGAATAATCCGGTCCCTTAGTTCAGGATCTTTGGGAAGATCTTCTTCCAGAAGAAAGATGCCCTTACTCGTCCCTCCCCTCATAATCGTGCATCGAAAAGCAGTCTTTCTTTTCATCTGAGGACTCCTCCATGGCTTAAATGAATGATTCGCATCCTGTCAAGCCTACCTCCCTACTTGTACCGTGAGCTTCGATGATCGGGATCAAGAGATGAGCCGAGTCAGGTCTCGGATATCTTGCAACTTCTCCATATGCTCAACTTCGTTGATGATCGCCTCAATCCGATCCTTTTTTGTCACGTCGCTCGTCAAACTTTTGAATTTCTCTGTGACCTGATGGAATGACATCGGGTTTTTATAGGTCCCTCTGGCGAAATCTACTCTCGTCTCGAATCTTTCACCGTTCTTTAAAATCACCTCCACTTTGTTGGCAAACCGGCCGGGGTAGACATTTTCGATCTCAGGGTCCGTAACGACCTTCACCCGCTTGGCTAATTCCAGGGTTTGCGGGTTTGAAATCCGATCCTCACTGAACTGCTCCAAAAGAGCCTTCCCTTCCAGAAGCGTCACCGCGACAATATATTGGAGACTCATCTGGGCTTGTAGAACACTTAAGGGTTCATACTCAAAACCACATTGGACTTTCACACTGTTTGCTGTCTTCACCAAGACCTCGTCTATTTCCGAGAGAACGATTCTATGCTTTCCTACCAGTTCCAATAGACCATCCACCGCGGTATGAGCACTCGCACAACAGGCATGGGGTTTGAGGTTCACATCATAGCTCAAAAACCTTTTTCCCAAACCTTCCGTGGCAAGAGAAAAATCCACCTGGTCAGAGGTTGCTCTGCAGAACCCTCCATCCTCAGCCTCCAGAATCTGCGTTGGGCCTTTATACCCCTTCTGAGCCAGCAATGCACTCATCACACCACTCTGACTCGCTCTGCCTGCATGAAATCGCTTACTCATGGCCCCGTCGGCTGTAAAAGCCCAAAGTCCACCGGACTGGGTTCCTGCCATCCCTAGAGCACTCGCCATTTCATCCTGATTCAATCCCAGGAGCTTGCCTGCTGCTGCAGCCGCACCAAAGGGTCCTGTTGTACCGGTGAGATGCCATCCTTTCAATCTTGAAGACGTTGGCCCCGTGGCAAGACTCACTCGAATCATTGTCTCATATCCTGCCGCTATTGCGGTGAGGACTGATTTGCCATTCGCGCCTGATCGCTCACCCATGGCCATGGCTGCTGGAATCACAACTGCTCCGGGGTGAACCTTGGCATTGTGATAATCATCAAAATCGAAACTGTGAATCATCACACCAAGCCCCAATGAAACATTTGTGCTGGGTCCCTTAAATCTCTGCAACCACAAAGTCGATTCCTTTGTTCCGCGTTGTTCTTTAATAAAGTGATTGACGATTTGACACCAAGGCAAGCAACTGCCGTAGAGCCCGCACCCAATCGCATCCAAGAGATATTTCTTTAAATGACTAATCAGATCTCGATCTAGGTCTCCGAATGTGAGACTGGCTGAAAAGTCAGCCAACTGTTGGGTAACTCTTTCCATATGCTTTCACATCCCTGTGGGAACCTTCCCCTTCACCTTCCTCTAAACACCCTCCAGAGATTTGGGTTTCTTGAAGAGAGGATAGACAATAGAGAAGACAGCTGCTGCTAACAGGATGGCACTGATCGGTCGAGAAACCAGGATGAGCGGATCACCTAGGGAGAGTAAAAGTGCCCTTCTCAAAGAAAGCTCCGCAAGGTCTCCGAGGACGAGGCCCAACACAGCAGGGGCAATCGGAAAACCGTATCTTCTCATGGCGTAGCCAATTAATCCAAAAATAAACATGAGGTAGAGATCATCCATGTTGTTATTCAGCCCGAAAGCTCCAATGGCACATAGAATCATGATGGTTGCCGAAAACACCGAATAAGGCAATCGATTGAGTTGAAGAAAGATACGGATTCCGACGATCGTCAATCCTAATAGAAACAGATTCGCCATGAACATGGCCACAAAAATGCCGTAAACAACGTCTGGCCGTTGCGTGAGGAGTAACGGGCCCGGCTGTAGTCCATGGATCATGAAGGCTGCGATGAGCATGGCTGTGGTATTACTGCCTGGGATACCTAGTGATAGGAGGATGGTCATCGACCCGCCGGTTGAGGCGTTATTCGCCGATTCCGCAGCCATCAAACCGTCTACCGCTCCATTTCCAAACTTCTCAGGATGTTTTGAGGTCCTGGCTGCTTCCCCATAAGCGAGAAATGCAGCGATGGTGGCTCCCGCACCTGGCAGGGCTCCGACGATGGTTCCGATGACGGGGGATCTGGCCAACGTTGGCCAATTCTTTTTGAACTCCGAAGCCTTCGGCATTTCTTCCCTCATGCCCCGGTAGTAAGCAGAACCTTTATACTCTTTGAAGGGCTCCTCGGCTTCGATAAATATCTCGGAGACGGCAAGGAGACCGACCATGGCCGTCACAAAGCTTATCCCCCCTAAGAGGATGGTCGTTCCAAAAGTAAACCTTTCTATCCCTGTGATCCCATCGGTCCCGATGGTCGCCAGAAAGATACCAAAGAGGCAAGAGATCAAACCCTTTAAGACAGAGCCTCCCGACAATCCCGAGACCACACTCAATCCGAGCATGGTTAAAGCAAAGTATTCCGGGGGCCCGAATCGTAAGGCGAAGTTGGCGATGAGGGGTGTGGCCGCCATCATCACAAATACACTGAAGAGGCCACCCCCAATGGAGCAGAGCAGGAATACCCACAGCGCATAAGCGGCGCGCCCCTGCTTGGCTAGAGAATGGCCCTCAATCACGGTGGGAACGGAAGAGGGTTCACCTGGAATCCCAAAAAGAATGGAGGTGATCGAACCCCCTGTAATTCCCCCGCAATAAGCGCTCACCAGGATTGTGAAGGCCGTGATGGGAGACATGGCGTAGGTGAACGGGGTTAGAAGAACCACCCCCATGGATGTACTGATTCCGGGTAGGGCTCCAGCCATGATCCCCCAGAGTCCCCCCAGACATATGGCGAGAAGGTTCTGAGGCAGAAAGATCGCTGAAAATGCCGTCAGATAATGATCAAGCATGGACCAGCCTCGAACCCCTTCAATAGATTAATCGGCTGAAGGTTGCAAAAATATCGATCCCTTTGGGCAAAGGCATGGCGATAAACTTAGCAAAAACGATAACCGCAATGACCGTGACCAGAATAGGTGAAAGGGTCAGGACAAGTTTCCTTCTCTCTCCAAGGGCGAGAATAAAGGCTAACACGTAGAGAAATGTCGAAAGAATAAATCCGATATATGGCATTACGACAATATAGCCCAGAAGACAAACCACGCTGAGTGCAACCTTTCTTCTCCGGTCCCTTAAAGCGATCTTAACCTCCGGTGAAATGACCCTCTTTTCGGCATGTGACTTTTTTTCTAGAATATATTTTCTGAGGTTTGAGATCAGCAACACCACGCTGAGAAGAGCGGCGAAAAAGAGGGTAAGGATAGGCCAGAAGCCGCTTCCCATTTCAGCGAAACGCCTGACGAAGCGTAATTCCATGGCCTGGATGAGCATAAAGAGGAAGAATGCAATCATCACTATATTGACAACAATCTCGTCTCTTTTCATAAAGGTCACTCTCCTTAAAAAAAGAGGTGCGGAGAGAGGAGATGTTCATCCGCACCTCTTCACCCTCCATGAGGAAATGGAAGCTATTTCACATAACCCAGGTCTGTAAGCACCTCCGTAAAAAACTTAACTTGGTCTTCCCAATACTTTCTGGTCTCCTCGGGTCCAAGGTAACCCTGGCGGGCATAAAGGTGACTATCCTGCACAAATTTTTTGTAAACCGGGGTGTCAAGGGCCTGTTTAATCTTATCATGGAGATAAGTTGTCCTGTCGGCGGGAGTCCCCTTCTTAACAGCCCAAGCCCTCATCAACCCGATGGTGTAGTCAATGCCCAGTTCTGGAGTTGATGGAACGTCAGGAAGAGCCGGATGTCTCTTCTCCATGATGGCAGCAAGAGCCCTCAGTTTTCCCGCCTGGATTAAAGGCAGAGTCTCCGCCACCTCCTCCAGAGCACCCGTAATATGCCCCCCCAAGATCGCAGCCTTAATTTCCGCTCCGGATTCGAACGGAACGAAGGTCACCTCAACCCCTAGTCTTTTGAAAAATCCCACGGTCTGAATCTCCGACCATCCTCCAGGGGAAGTGCCTGCGAATTTCAGCAATTTAGGCCGTTTCTTTCCATAATCCACCAGATCCGCAATACTCTTGAATTTCGATTCTCCTGACACGAGAACGATCGTGGTGTCCCATTGAATTCTCATGATGGGATCAAAGTCTCTTAGAATGTTGGATCTCGTCTTGGGCTTGACTCCATCAATCAGATGGGATGTGGTGACTGCAAGAATCATATAACCATCCGCAGGCTGTTGGGCTACATGAAGCATTCCCTTCGTCGCGCCACCGCCTGGCATGTTCGTAATCACAAGCGGTACTGGAAGGAGAGGTTTCAACCCTTCTGCAACCGCCCTCGCTGCAGTATCACTTCCCCCACCTGCGCCAAAAGGGACGATGATCTCGATGGGTCTTTCAGGATATGCGGCCAATGCGATCTGCCAATTCCCTATGACGATTGCACCAAAGATACCAACCCCTAGAAGAAATATTTTTACCCTCTTCATTTTTCATGCCTCCTTTCCGAAATGAGACAGTCTGCACAAAACCTGTCTGGCCTTCTCAACCAACTTCTAATTTTCCCCTGCTTGATACTTCTCCTTTGGACCTGGCAGGTAATAAACTACCACAACTTATTCTTCAAAATCAATCATCTCCTTAGGGGAGATAAAAATGAGGTTTCGGTCGCTATGTTGCTCCATCTTAACTTACAGCAAATCGTTTCTCCAGAGGGGTTACAGGAAGAAAGGGCCTTCTAACCCTATAGGTTGGAGGTTTTTTTCCCGAAGACCAGGGTGGTGCAGTTACCGCCAAAGGCGAAGGAATTGGACAGAACCACCTTCACCTCTTTTTCGCGGGATTTCCCGGGGACGTAATCGAGATTACAATCCTTATCACTTTCAAGATGATTGACCGTAGGGGGAACGAACTCGTTCACAATAGAAAGGAGAGAGGCAACCGCTTCAATAGCCCCTGCTGATCCCAGGCAATGGCCTACCATGGACTTGATCGAACTGACGGGAATCGAATAGGCCCTCTCTCCAAAAACTTTCTTTATGGAAAGTGTTTCGACCTTATCATTCAGGGGAGTACCGGTCCCATGGGCATTGATGTAATCGACTTCCGAAGGCATGATACCACCTTCTTCAAGTGCTTCTCCCATGATCCGTGCCTCCGCAGCTCCAGTCGGCTCAGGTGCAGTAATATGGTAAGCCTCGCCTCCTATTCCATAACCTAAGAATTCGGCATAGACCTTCACGCCTCTTTTCAATGCCTCTTCAAGACTCTCCAGGACCAAGATGGCCGCTCCTTCACCCAGATTCATTCCCGCCCTCTTTTTATCAAAAGGCTTACAGGGAGAAGGGTCCATGGCCTTCAAGGAGTTGAACCCCCCGAAAGTCAGTTCGCTTAAGGCATCGCTCCCGCCACAAAGGACCGCTCTGGCCTGGCTATTTCTGATAAGATCGGCGCCATAACCGATGGAGGTAGCGGAGGAACTACAAGCCGTCGTAATCGTGGCGATGGGACCCGAAAATCGAAATTGTTCCACAACGCGAGTGGTTGTAAAACTCGGAATAAATGGAAGCACCAGGGAAGGTCTCGACTTTCCTTTGAGAAGAATCTCTCTATGATAGGCTTCTGCTTCAAACATCCCTCCTGCACCGGCACCCAGACAAACCCCCACTTCTTCTGAACCATAGGAGTTTAAACCAGAATTCCTAACCGCCTCCGCCGCCGCAATAAGAGCAAACTGATCAGTTCGAGAGAGTCTCTTC